>Ga0302314_10001787_pt1 | contig 40310 bp, 40 predicted proteins | sample III_Palsa_N2_3_FD_200533 | JGI IMG/M metagenome (GOLD analysis project Ga0302314, IMG submission 200533) | Peat permafrost microbial communities from Stordalen Mire near Abisko, Sweden - III_Palsa_N2_3 | ecosystem: Environmental > Terrestrial > Soil > Palsa > Peat permafrost | place: Sweden... | reverse complement strand
GTAGCTGGATCGCCACTCGACGGGCCGTCTGATCGCGTCGCTGCTTTCGCCGGCACCACGCCCGAAGCGGCCATCTCACTTAGCCGCCGGACAAGCGGCAAAGACGTCCTATGTCAAACCGTTGGCCATGAGCGATCCGATTGTGGGTGTGCGGTTGGCCCAGGGGGTCAGGTTGATGCCGGCCATTCGCTGGCTGGCTGTGATGTCAGGCCGTGGGCCTGATTGGCTTGGGATGGTGACGGTGATGTGTTGTTGCAGGCGGGTGTGACGGACGGGGTCATAGGTCTGGCGTGATTGCCAGCAGCGCCAGATGATCCGGCTCCAGGCTCAGCCGACGGTTCGGAGCGCGCGTTCGTGATCATGGCCGCGCTGGCGTGCTTGGAGGTAGAGCTCAGCGGCCCATGGATTCCATTGCCGGGTGCTGTGCGCGAGTGTGCGCAGCGCGCCGCGGAGTCGTTTGTTGCACGCCCATCGGAATGTGGCGTTGCGATATTTCCCGGACTCGACAGCGACTGGTGCGTGCCCTGCGTCGGAGGCGATCGCGTCTCGCTGGGGGTAGCGGGCTCGGCAGTCACCGATCTCAGCCAGCAGTGTTGCGGCGCACACGACGGAGGTGCGGGTCCGGAAGAAGCTGCGGAAGATCTCGCCGTCAGGATGGCGCTCGAGTTGCTCGGCGATCTCTGCTTCAAGCTCACGGATCTGCACACCCATCACCTGGAGGGTGTGGACCAGGGCCAGCACGATCTGCCGGCGGGTTCGTGTCTCGATCTGACCGGCCCGCCCGGACGGGGCTGAGCGGAGCCGCTCCAGCAGCACTGTCACCGGCGTTTGGTTGCGATATCCGTTCGCTTTCAAGAAACCGCCAAGGCGCTTCTCGCCCAGCAAACACGCGTCTTCTGGACTGGGATAGCGGGACAGAAACGCGAGTGAGATCCGACTGTCGAGCTTCTGAAACATGCGGGTCGGACCGGGCCAGAACCGGTCGAGCTCTGCCCGCAACTGCAAGCCCATCGCGACCCGTGCAGCAACGAGATCCTCGCGCGCACGGACGAGTGCCTGGATCGCTTTGGTTGCGTCACTGTCGGGCTCAAGCACCCGGAAGCGGTGAGCATCAGTCCGAGCGAGCTCACACAACACGAACGCGTCGAAGCGATCGGACTTCCCGCCCGACGCCCGGAAACGGTCCCTCGCGGCCTTCACCTGATTCGGATGCAACGCCAACACCTTCACGCCGGTCTCAAGCAGTCGCTCGACCAACACACCGTCCGGTCGCTCGACAGCGATCACCTCAACGTCGAAACGCGTCAGCGTCTTACACAACGCGCTGACACCAGCCTCGTCATGGCTGAACGTGCCAGCCGTCAGCTCCTGGCCGTCACAGTCCTCGATCAATAGATCGTGCTTCTCAGAAGCCCAGTCAACACCCGCACAGTTACCCATCATCACCTCCGTCTTGGACACTGGAATGTGCCCCGACCAAGAGGTACCGTTACGGGTGCTCATAGACAAGGCCCTCAACCGGGGCTACGTCCTATCGCCGCTCGCGGCACCTCACCACCGTCGGAACGGGCTGGTCTTTGCCAGGCCCTCCACGAAAGGGCAAGCAGCCAAGGCCCTGTTCCGGCGGCGGTCAAGGCAACACCAGAATGACCTATGAGCGGCTACGGACGACGAAGGCCGTGGTTGCTGGTTGTGAGTGTCCGCCTTTATCCGAGCGGGGTTCGCCAGCACTGCGGATCGTCGTCTGGCAGATACGCGCCTGGGCAGTTGATGGCGCGGTAGATCGGGGTAAGGTAGGCGAGCCGCCACGTCAGGCCACCGTTGCTTGTGGCCCAGATCTCGGTCCGTGCGCTAACCGTCGAGTTCTGGCCTCTGACGCCGTCGAGCACCAGCCATCCAGTGCTGGCGTTCAAGAAGTCGATGCCTTGCACAGTGGCCTGTTCTCTCTCGCGCCCAAAGGGCTGGTACGGGAGGGCAGCTTTCCAGTAGCCAGTGCCAGTGGGTGACGGACAGACGATGCCAATCGTCTCCTCTTCGATCCCGTACCCACTGACCATGCAGACCCCGCTCACGCCGACCGCAACGGCATCACCGAGCTCGCCGAGCCCTGACACTGGCTGGGAAACCGTGGGGTTAGGCCCGCCGTCCTCGGTCTCAGTCGTTTGCCATGCAAATCCGTCGTCTGTGGTCTGCCTGACGTTGACGGCGAAACCCCCGCCGCAGGAGGCCTCGCAGAATGCCGAGGACATCTCGACGGCGTTAGAGCCCTGGCAAGAGAGCTGGGTTGGCCAACCGTAGTACTGCTGGATGTACGCGAACCCTGGCGCGACCTGACTCCAGCCGCTGTCGCCGCCCGCCGAACGCCAGATCCCACCAGTTTCATCGGCGACCAGCATCGCGCCCCCATACATCGGGCACAGGGCAAACCCCTGGCCGTGCCAACTGCTGGCGGTCCACGACTCACCCGCGTTGACCGTTTGAACGAGGCGTCCTTTGACCGTCAGTCCGAAACCGGCGCTGGGGCTTGTGAACGCCACGCGCACCAGCGACTTTGACGCCTCATGCGCACTCTGCCACGTCCTGCCACCGTCGACCGATCGATAGAGAGCGGTGACACCGACAGCCCAGACGTCGTTCGTATTCAAAGCATCGATACCCCAAAAGCCTGTCGGTGCGGCCAGCGACCGCGTCCAATGGCGGGCTCCGTCATGTGTGACGAGCACGCTTGGGCTTGGCCATGTGATGTCGAGTCCGCCGGGCGAGCCAACGCCACCGTCGAATCCAGGTGACGGCTCGCCTGAAAGCGCGAAACCAACCTGCGCTGACACGATCTCCACCCCGCCGTTGGGTAGCACCTCGGTCTCGTATTCCGGGCCTGGCTCGGCCGCAGAGACGGCGGCCCTGTGAACCACGTTTGATCGACCGGCGGTATGCCGCGAGGCTGGTGGCCGAGCCGCTGACCGGTGGCCAGAACTGCAGCCAACAACTCCGGCCACAGTCACCACGCAAGCCAGGACAACCACAAACCGTCGCATACCAACAAGACTAGGTCGCCCTCCAAACCAGCCAAGGCAAGGCCGCTGCTTTGCCGCTTACTGAGTCGGCGCATGAGGTCGCTGCTTCAAATGCGTGACGATGCCGGAGCGGCCACCAGCACTCCGCGACTCAGTCGCAGGCAACAGCAGCCCAAGCTCCGGGTGTGATGCCTCGTTAGTGGCGGCGTAGTGTAAGCGCATGGCGCTCAGGTTGATGGTCCTATCGCTCATCGGCGTCGGCGTCGGCGTCGGCGTTTGGTCGCTGGATTCGAGCCAGGGGTGTGTCGCGGTACCGCAATCGATCGCGACGGATCGACTCGTGGACGGAGGCACAAGGCTCACGGTGCCGGCCGGTGCAGTGGTATACGACGTGCTGGTCGAAGCCGATGATTACATCGGCGGACCGGGCTTTCCGTGGCTGGCGCCCAGATCTTCCAATCGGGCGGTCCTGGTGCCGGTCACCCTTTGCCGCGGCGATACTCTGTCGACTCTCCCTGTGAGGGTCACGGGCTTTCGTGCCGTAAGCCGCGGAACGGCGACTCTTGACGCTGCGCTTGTTCCTCGATGGCGATCGATCAAGCCGAGGCCGGCGGGATCGCTAAACCGCGTCACTGTTCGCTGAGCATCTCGCTCCCAAAATGCGACCGTCGGTTGGCTGTTAGAGGAACCAACCTAAAAACACCCCGCAGCCAAACGGAGGGATACGCTCCTCAGATGCCGCGTAACCGGAGGCTGAGCGTCTTGGGCATGTACCTGAGCCTGACGGGCATGGCCTTGAGGCTGACAGGCGTGTGGCTTGGCTCCATCGGCTCGAAGTTGACGCTTGTCGTCCCTGTGGCGTTGACCGTGGCGGCAGCCGTGGCGACCGCGATTGCTTGGCGCAAGGGACTGTTCTCGACGAGCCGCGGCTAGGCGTAGGCTTCGGCGGTGCGCGCACCCAAGCGAAACCGGCCCTTGATCCCCGGTCTCATCCTCGTCGTCTGTTTGCCTATCGCGCTGGTCGATCAGAACCAGTTCGCCGAGCCGTTCTGTTGGGGCATGGTCGGCTTCAGCGTTAGCTGGTTGTTCGTCCATCGCTAGCGCGGTCAGGGACCGCTTGATGATCGCCCGCCGAGTCCGTGGCCTGACGAGACGGGCATCGTGCGGTGGCGTTGCGAGAAGGCCGCCGCGCAGGGCAGCGGCGAGTTGGGTTCCTAGTCTGGTGGCGTCCGGGAGCGGGCGGTGGCCGCTGCGCTTAGCGCTCGATAATCGATGTTTCCGGCAACCTGTGTCGGTGGCTGGTTTGCCGCTGGCTCAGCGAATAGGCATCGTGGCCGCTTCCTAGCTCGGGGCCAGCCAAAGCAGCCACGCCATCACGCATCCGGTGCAGCGGCAAAACAGCCTCAGTGTGGGAAGCTGAGGCCCTGTCAGATATCGAGTCTCAGGCAGGTGTTGTCACAAACCCACGCTGTTGAGTCAATCTCTAGGTACATGTCTGAATCTGGGGATGCCCAGTTGGTAGCGCGCTTGGCAGCCGGGGAGGGTGAGGCGTTCGTGCCTCTGTACCGGCAGTACTTGCCGTTGGTTCTGCGTTGGACGCTGAACGCAACCGGTGATCGGGAGTTGGCTGCGGATCTGACTGCGGAGGCGTTTGCTGCTGCGTTGCTCGCTTCGCGAGGGTATCGACCGGATGCCGGTCCGGTTGGAGCTTGGCTGATCGGGATTGCGAACAACAAGCTTCGTGAGAGCCGTCGCCGGCGACGGATTGAGGATTCGGCGCGACGCAGGCTTGGCATCGATCCGATCGCGCTTACTGATCTTGATCTCGAGCGGATCGACGAGTTGGTCGGGACTGAGGAGCGGTTTAGCGCGTTGATCGAGCAATTGCCGGCGGACCACCGTGAGGCCGTTGTGGCGCGGGTTGTTGATGAGCGGTCCTACGACGACATCGCGTTGGAGTTGAAGTGTTCACCGTCGGTGGTCAGGCAACGAGTTAGCCGTGGTTTGAGAACCCTGAGGTCAGGGATGGAGGAGCAATGAACGACTACTTCGATTGCCTAGAACGCGCAGTCGTAGATTCGGCAAACCGTCGCGCGCATGTGCCTTGGTACGCGACGCGGCTCAGCGTGCCGGCGGGTCGAGCCAGTCGACGGCTGGGCACCGTTGTACGAGCACTGGCCATCGTCGCCGTCATCGGGTTCACCGTCGCTGTCGCGGTCGTCGTGCAGTCCTCGCTTCAGCAGGGCCGTGCGGTCCGCCATCCGGTCGGCGTCGTTCCGTCTGGCCCCTTTAGCACGGGACGCGCCGAACCTCCCAGGGGCTGGTTCATGTACTTCGGTCTCGCACAGCACGAGGTCTTCGTTAGTGATCCGAGCTGCGCAAACACGCCTCCGCCAGCGACTCCGATTGTCGACCACGAGCGACCAGCAAGCTCCATAACCACAGCGTTCCCGTTACTCGGCGAACCAGCGACTGGAACTCATCGCGTGAGCATCGCTCAGCTGAAGCGTTTCAACTTTTTGGGTGGGCTTGTCGCCGCCGGTCGCGTGTACATCAGATACGCGTGGCAAGGCCGTCGCGATGGCGTCCACTACTACGAGCTTCCCGCGGCCGCACTTGGCCTTTGGCCACCGCCACCGCCAGCACGCTGCGACCGAGAAGTGCTCACCGCGTTCCGCCACGAAGTCCGCAACCTACCGGCAGCAGCCAAACGCGAAGAAATCGCATTTATGGTGAGCCGGCAGCGCACACAGGCAGCGACATACCGTCAACGGAAGCCTTACCACGGGATTTGTGCCATCTATCTGCTGCCGGACGCCCATCCCGACCCCCCGAACGATACGCGCGGAGTGTTCTGCAACGGTATCGGGTCGCTGCGGAACTACCCTGGCGTCAACGGAGGAGGCACATCAAACTCATTTCTTACCACGGCACTGGTCGCCAGCGACGTGGCGACGGTAACGGCGGTCTACCCCGCCGAACACCGACCGGGCGACGGCGACGTGCCCCATCCAGTCACAGTCACAGAGCACCCATCGCACTACCTAGTTGTCTTCCGCTTCCGCGGAGCGTTTGACCCACCCACTCTTACCGGGCGCTCAAAAACCGGCAAGATCCTTTGGAAGTACAGCTAGCCAGCCGCTACCACCGTGCGGATTGTCAGCACTCGACTCGCCGCTGTGCCGCTGGATCGGTCGGCTTCGGACGTAGCCGGTTTCGCCGCCGTCGATCGCCAAGCAGTCACCGCGCCGGTGAGGCGGGGCGTCACGATGCCAGCCCGCGCGCAGTGATTCGTGTTGATAATCGAGTGGCGCACCGTCGGCCTCGCCACTTGACGCTAATTGCGTACTAGTTGCCGGTGTTTGTGTTGGGCTTGTGGTTGGTTCGTAGGTCCGCCCGTGTTGCCATCGGGCACCACTAGGTAGGCGGGTCCCCGGACCACCGCATAGTGCCCACCGAACGCCCGCTTCCACCTCGCATATCCGACGCTGTTCAGTGGAGGCGCTGGCGGCACCCCGTATGCGAGGGCCTCTGCTCGTGGCACTGTGGTGCCATTGAACCTTCGTGGCACCTGAATGATCGAAGCGACTTGGCCGTCAGGCTGGCGGTAGTTGTAGGACCTGCCTCCTCCGGGCAAGTTGGTGACGCTGCTCAATCGAATCTCGGTGAAGCCGCAGGCGTGAAGGTGAGAGAGCGAGGCTGTGGACGAGTTGATGATCCCACCGCATCGTGGCGGCCCGGACGGCAAACGAATACTCACTGGTCTGACGAAACCACGGATACCGGGCTTCGCCGATCCAGCGCCCCCGCCACCGCCCAGCACCACGGCGAAGACGGCAGCAGCCGCCAGGAGCGCGAGCGGAAGCAACCATCGTCGGCGACGACGCTCGCGCCCCCACGCGTCCTCAAAAAGACCCGCCAATGCACGCCAGCTAAAGCTTCGGAGTGAGCCTCCGGCAGTTGTCATCGCCGGAAACCTGCGCGCAGCCCAGTGAAACCCAAGCGTCTCGTCGACACCGTTCTGCCCGACGCGTTCTGGAACGTAACGGTCACAGCAGCGGATGTCGGCATAGTTGCCAGGAACACGTTGCTGAGCACCGGAATTTCTTGTTGGCGGCCGGTTGCTGAGGTGAGCGTGACGTGTGTAGTGCCGTTAGGTACTAGACCGAAGATTCGGCTCGCGCCGGAACCGTCTCCACCGCCAACGACCATTCCGCCACTCAAAATGCCCGCAGCGAGGCCGCAGCCAGTGGAGTTCTCGCCCAACACGGGCGCTGCCGTCGCAGTCATCTGCCCAGCCAGGATGCACGCGCCTTTGGCTCCGGGCACGACCCAAACCGGACCTGCACTGGTGTGTACGAGCTGGGTGTCTGACACGTTCAACTGCAATCGCGCGACGACACGTGGATTGGCGATCTGCAGTGTTGCTGGCACAGCAGCATCTGCGGCCCGTTGGAGCACGGCAAAGCTCCCTCTGAATCCGGGCGTTGCCAATCCGTTGCCACCACCTCCACCGACCTGTGTTGCGGCGAAGACCACAACTGCTGCCAAGGGACCAAGGAGTAACCCTCGCCGTCTCCGACGTTCCCGCGCCCACGCATCCTGAAAAAGACCGGCTAGCGCACGCCATCCGAAGCTTTGGGGTGGTGTTCCGGCAGTTCCGTCGTTCAGAGCCATTGAAACCACTATAGTTAGCCTCATGGTCGAGGTCAAGAACGACACCCAAGCATCCGTCGATGCCGACCTCGCGGGGTTGCGGCTTGATCGCAGCGACCCCACTCTCTTGCACGAGCAGGTAGCCGCAGCGATCCGCCGAGCGATCGCTGACGGCGAGGCCGGACCGGGACAGCGGATACCACAGGCACGCGATCTGGCGGCGGTGCTTGGTGTCAACCGCAACACCGTTCTGCGCGCGCTACGACTCCTACGCGACGAGGGTCTTGTGGAGATGGGCCGCGGCCGTGCGGCCACCGTCACCGGAACCCCCGAAGCGGGGTCCGTCACCGCAAAAGCGAAGGAACTAATCGACTTCGCACGCTCACGCGGCTACCGACGCGACGAACTCGTCGCCCTCATCACACGCCTTCCCTAGCCCGCCCGACTCGGCCACGACGAACAGGTCGTGTGCGGCCGATCACTTCGTGGCTGGTTCGCCGCTGCACGAGTTGCGTGGGCTGATGGCCGCTTTGTCGGTCAGCCAGGCCGAAGCGGCCATCTCAAACGAGCACTCGATCAGCGGCGAAGCGGTCGCCGCGAATCTGGTCGGGGGCCTTGCCTTGAACCTAACGAGCGATTAGCACTGCGGCTATTCGACGTCGTTATTTGTGATGTTGGCGTGCGTCGTGTCGCCTGCGGCGGCGCTAACCGAAACGGTTCCTATGACGTATCCGTCGGCCTTGGCTGAGACGGTGTATCGCCCAGGCGCGAGCGCGAATGAGAACCGGCCGTCTAAGGGGTGTGAGCGAGCTACCTCGCGATGATTCGCATCGAGCACCGTGATGCGGGCGGGCTCGGTAAAGCACTTGTTGCTCAGACCACCGCACAACTTCACGATGCCGGTGATACGAGCTGTCGGGACTACGGCCTGACTTCCGCAGCCTCCTGCCACGACCGCGAGAGCGCACGCAGGAGCGATGAAGATTCGGGGTCTCATGCACTCACACTACGCCCGTTCGCGCCATGCGTCACGCCGAACCTGACTTGAGCAGATGCCTGTACCGGCGGCGCGTAGTATTCGTCGAGCCATGCGCAGCGAAGCGTCCTTGAAAGCACTGCAATCACAGATATCGGCCGAGGCGGCAGGCGCTGCGGGGGTTGACGCCGTGAAGTGGGGTGTCAATGTCAAGGCGAATACCGTGAAGGTTGCGGTGCGGTCTGATCCTGCTGCGGCTCAGGCGTATTTTGATGAGCAGTTTGGGATCGACGCGGTGAGTGTGAGCTGGACGGTCGAGCGGCCGATCTTGTTGCGCTCAAGGCGCCCCGATAGCGTCTCGTAGGCCAGGCCGAGCGTTCTGCCTTCATCGTTGGTGTAGCCCTGCTCGATTGCGGTGATCTCACCGAGATCCACTACGCAAGAGATACCAGGGTTGATGCTGGCACCCAGCTCGTGGCTGGTTTGCCGCTTCTGCGGTCGAACCTCGCGGTGATCGCTTTAGGACCCGGAGACGGTCAGGCCCGTCTGCGGCACCGCCCACAATACCTTCGACGAGGCAGCGCTTTCAGCGTGACTGCTTCTTCGTGGTCAGACCGACCATCGTGGCGTTTTGGTAGTTCTCGTTGCATACGATCCAGCCGGTGCGGATCGTGTCTCCGTTCGGCGCGCGTGTCAAAAGACCGCCCTGCAACTCCTCCACGAAACCTAGGTGGTGCTGAAGGAGGACGTGCTCCGCATGCAGTAGCGACATTCCGACCACATCAGGGCCTGGAATCCTGGGTGAGGAGCCGCCGCAGCCGCCAACCGCCAGGGCGCTGACGAGGACTAGGACGGATATGCGGTGCGCGCGGAAGCCGGAACGACTCAGATCCATGAGCGGGTTCTACCAGCGTGCCAACCTTGTGACAACAGAGCGCGGCGCGCCCCCGCAGGACCGAGGATCACGCACGAGCACCTGTGGCGCATTGCCGCTATCGGGGTGGCGACTGCCGGTGCCCGCTTTGGCGCCGGCGTCGATCGAAGCGGTCGCGAGCGCGTGGGACCCCAGCAGCGGCTAAGCGGTCACGTCGATCCGGTAGCGGTCGGGCCGCTGTGGCGGCGGGAGCTGACTACCCGTCGAGGTTGGTGTTGTAGTTCCACGTGCGCCCACCGTTGTCAGAGACGTATTGCGAGGTGACCGCAGCATTACCCTGCCCAGCCTGGTCTTGGACGTAGGCGATGAGGTCGTCGGGGCCGCCCCCGGCGACGACCGCCTGAACGGATTCGCCCAGTAGGCATGCCCACCAGGTCCGGCCACCATCTGTGGTCACATCGACGGCTGAGCTGCCGTAGGCGAAGAAGCTGCGTGGACCTGCCACTCCGACGTACCCGACTCCCCATGCGCCGTCCGCGATTTCTGCGGAGAACCACGGACCGTCGATCCGCCGGGTCTTCCCGCCGTCTGTGGTCTCAACGGGGTAATCAGCCGCGCCGTAGTTCGCAAGCGCGAATCCGATACGCCTGCTGGCAAACACTCGGTCCGTCCACACTCCCTGATCGCCGGGTAAAACGTTGCCCGACGGCACCACGGTGCCGCGCGGGGCTATCCCGTATCCGGCTTTGCGGTAGGACGCGTCCGACCCCAAAGGCCCAGCGGTAATCAGCCGCTTCTGTGGTGTCGGCACAGCGCCAGTCGCGGATGGGCGTTGCGCGTGATGCGGCTTTGCCCGGGGTCGCGTCTGTGCCCCGCACCCGACCATGAGGGTGACCGTCAACGCGACCGCAACAAGTACTTGGACGCGTCGCATAAGCGCAAGTACTAGCACCATGTGGCCCCAGGTCCTAGTGGCTTAGACGGCTCGCGCTCGCTGGCCCGAAACCGGCTGCGAGCGCTACGAGGTTTCTCGCGACGTTGCGCTGCTTGGCGGCTTGCCGGCCCCGTCCGAAGACGTGACTGCTTGGATCGGCACCCGCCACTAAGCAACCACAACCCGGTCAGCACTCCGTAAGCGGCATAGCAGGGACCTGCGATTTGGGCCGGACGCCAGCGTTTGACTACTTGACGTAGTCCTCGAGCGCTTCGCGGGCAAGTTCACTGACGGTCTTGCCTTCGCGCCCTGCTCGCTCCAGCGCCCGTTGGTGCAGGCTATCGGTGATCCGGAAGTTGACTCGCGGTGATGATCCAGCGCTACCACCCAGTGACGGGCGTCCAACGCGCCGGCCTTGGGAAAGGTCGTAGCCCCGCTCAGCTTCGTCAGCGAGTTGCTCCGCAAGCTCCTCAGTTAGGGGCGTCCCGTCCTTGAGGTTCCCGAGCGCTGCTGTGCGTCTAGGCATCTCCATCTCCTTGATCTTCAGTCCGCGGCGGTTGCAGATGGTGGCGGTAGCGGTCCCGGATTGCCATGGCGTGAATGATCACGATCGAATCGTCGGTCTTGACTGCCATTACCTCGAGCACAACACCGTTCTTGTCCGGCCCGAGGAACACGATCCGTTCGTCCTGCTTGCCGCTGCCAGCTGGCGCTGGCTGTCTGATCACGGCGGCAGGGTGCTCCGCGACGTAGCCGCTTGCTTTCCGTGTGATCCGATGTCTGGTGGCCGAACGTGCCCATTTGATCCTCACCAACGCATTATGTCAGACGCAACGGCACGTGATCGCGCCCCGCTCAGAGCACCGCTTCGCCGCTGCACGGGTCAAACGGCGTGGTGCCTGCTCTGAGGTTGAAGGCGGCCGAAGCGGGCGCGATCGGCGGCAACCCGATCCGCGGCGAAGCAGCGACCGCTTGAGGCGGACCGATACCGCCGAAGCTCAAGGCATCCGGGCGGTCGTCCGATAACTACTAAGGTGGACCATCGATGGCTGGTACTAAAGCGCGTGCCCGATCGGAAGTTATGACAGGGTCGCGCGCCAGCAGACAAGAGTCCCGGGGTCGCTTTGGGCCGCGCCGTGTGGTCGAGGTCATCATTGTGCTGCTGCCGTTCATGGTGCCGTTTTGGGGTGTCGCTCCCGCAGCATTGGTGTTGGTGTCGTCCAGTCGCGCTCGCGATCCCAAGGCAGCGGCGGTGTATGCATTCATGCTGCTGCTGAACCTTGAAACGAGTTTCTCGATCGTGCGCATCGCGGGCTTCGATCGGGTTTCAGGACTGATCCTGGTCGCTGGATTTGTTGGAGTGATGGCAGTCAGCGACGCGATCATCAAGGCGATTCGGGCGGCTAGGCCGTCGATCGTCGGCTGAACCAGTAGGTCATGCGGTGCTGCGGTCTCGGCGTGAGGCAGCCTGCATAGGCGCGAAGATCCTCGGCCTTTCGGTGAGCGCCTCCGTCGCTCTCGCGGCATGTGGAAGCCACATGTCGGGGCTTGGCTCCGGGCAGTATGGAAACAGCAACCCCCAGTCCAATCTGCTCAACGGACGAACTGTGGTGGAAGCTGAGGCTCGCGGTAACCCCGACTCTCTCCCTAACGGTGTTCGCTACCCAGCCAGTGGGGGTGCGCCATTGTCATCAGCGCTCTCTGCCGATACTGATGCCAGCAGTCTCAGCCTCATCTATTACGCGGACACGGCAAGAAGCAGGACGACAGACACCTACGACCTTTGGGCGTGGGAGCTGGCGGACCGGACGGTCTATGAGGTGCGCGTTGTAAACGGCCGGACCAGATACGGAACGGTGCGAAACGTGAACCAGAACCCGGCCGACGCGGACCCGGCTGCCCACACCACCAACTGGTCTACGCAGCCCGACCAAAACGGATGGTGATGACTGCTGGCCCGGCTCAACCAGCGAGCGCTCCGCGACGAAGTGAACGTGGCCGCATCGCCGCTACTCCGGCGACCTGGACTGCTAGGCCGCGGTAGCCGCAATCGGCCGAAAGCAGAGTTGATGGACGCTCTGTCGCCGACGCGGGGGAGCGCTTACCGGCGACTGGCAGACCTCGCAGCTAAGCAGCCACCAGTGCGGCTTCCAGCGCGGACGGCTGGACGTGAATCTGCTCCGGCAACGTCACGACAATCTCGCCGTCACGCTCGAGCAGCCACTTTGCGTTGATGATCGTCAGGCCGATGATCCGTTCTGACGCATCGAAGCGGAGCACGTGACCTTCGGGCGTCTCGTCACTTTCGGCCGCCGCCTGGGGCTCGCCGACGCTGAGGTAGAGCACGTCACCGACCGAGTCATAGCTCGCGTTGTCGAAGCTGAGATGTCCGATCTTGATGGTCATGCTGTCCATCCTGGTGGGTCCGCCCGGTTGCCGAACGCGGTAACCACCCGGGCCGGCTGCGGGTCGAAGTCTACGACCACAAGCAGCCAGCGACTCGGGCCTTCGCCACTTCGCCAGAACCGCTCGCGCCCTGGGCGCCGATCAGGCTCACGATGCTGCGGCTCACTCACGGCTCGCATCACGTCGCTCTGTCTGCCAGCCATCTCCGGGTGCCGGCGGACAATGTGGTCCCAGCCAGCTCGAATGAGAACCACCGGACGCCCGTCGGGATCGACCGTTTCGCAAAGCACGGTCAACTCCGTCCTCCAATCAAGTTGCCGCCTTCAAGGCCGCACCAAATCGAGGCATACACTCCACGCACTGGGTGCTGGGGGCCCAAGACGTCCCAAGTCGTCCCTCATCACGGCACCAAGATGTCCGAAGACGTCCCAGCAGCGGACACCGCAAAAGCCTCGGCGACCAGGCGGGCGTCCTCCGGGTGGGGCGCGTAGTGGAGGTACTTCATCGTCGTCTGAATGTCGGCGTGGCCCATCCACTCCTGTACGCGGCGGATGTCGGCCTTGGCGATCATCCGCGTGCCGAACGTGTGCCGAAGGTCGTGGAAGCGCAGCACACGCAAGCCGGCCCGCCGTAGCGCTGACTTGTAGCGCGGGCGCAACGCGGCATCGGACATGAACGAGCCGACCGCGCTGGCGAACACAAGGTCGTCGTCGCCCGTCCACGCCCCGCGATCGCCGAGCCGAGCCAGCGCCGAAGCCACATCCGGCGCCAGCGGCACGGACCTCACCTTGCCGGACTTCGGAGTCGTCAACTGGCCGCCGGCGTAGTTCGTCCGCACCCTGATCGTCGAGCCGACGAAGTCGACCTCACGCCAGCGCAACGCCAGCAGCTCGCCCATCCGTAGCCCGGTGAAGGCGGCTGTCAAGTAGATCGCCGCATCGGTCTCGTTCGCGGCTGCACGGACCAGGGCCCACACCTCCTCTGGCGCGAACACCTGGATGTCGCCGCTCGCACGGATTGGATGCTTCTCGATCAGCGCCACTGGGTTGGTCGGCAGCTTGTAGACGCTCCGAGCCCGGCGGAAGATCCCGTGCAACTGGATGATCAGCTTGTTCTTCATCCGGTTGGACATACCCGACAGCCCGCGACGCCACTCTTCGATGTCGTCATCGGTGATCGACTCGAGCGGCCGATCGCCAAACACCGGGAGCAGGTGCACCTTCAGCGCGGAGCGATAGTCACGCAACGTCGAGGGCTTACGGGCGCGGTCCTCCTCGATGAAGCGCAGCCATTCGGCCGCGGCGTCAGCGAAAGTCGCGCCAGTGCGGACCATGCCGGGCAGCGTTCCGCGGCGGGCCTCGGCCAACGTGTCCTGCAGCCACACCTCTGCCTGGCGCTTTGTGAAGTAGCCGGCGGCAGGACGGCCTCGGTCGCTCCACGCAGGCCCCAGCTTCTTCTGGATCTGACGGCCATCCGGTAGGCGGTACTTGGCGTACCACACCGGTCCGCTCGCGCGTTCAACTCGAAAGACGTGCCCCGTCGGGGGCCGCAATTCGCCCGCCATGTCGCAGATCATACGCCTATCTTGGGACATACTGGGGACAGATTGCGAATCACGCGCGTCACCCAAAATGACGAAAGCCCAGATTTCCTGGGCTTTCCTAGTGCCGCCAGCAGGGCTCGAACCTGCGCGCTTCGGATTAAAAGTCCGCTGCTCTACCAACTGAGCTATGGCGGCGTGCGGTCCCATGATGCCGCAATCCGGCAACATGCCTCACCCCACCACCGACGGAGGCCGAGACGACCATGAGCTTTGAGCAGATCACCACCGCGCTTGAGGATCGCGTCTTCACGATCACGCTCAATCGGCCGGATCGAATGAACGCCTGGACACTGCAGATGGGCGAGGAACTGCGTGCAGCCTTTGATCAGGTCGATCAAGACGACGAGGTGCGCGTGGTGATCATGACCGGAGCCGGCCGCGCGTACTGCGCCGGGATGGACCTCGGCGGTGGCGGTGGCACGTTCGCCGAGTTGCCCTCCGATGGTCCGATCCCACGTGACAGCGGTGGTGAGACGGTGCTGCGGATGTTCGCCTCCACCAAGCCGATCATTGGTGCGATCAACGGCGCCGCGGTCGGCGTCGGCTCGACGATGACATTGCCGATGGACATGCGGCTCGCTGCCGACAGCGCGCGCTTTGGCTTCGTCTTCACCCGTCGCGGGATCGTGCCTGAAGCGTGCTCGAGTTGGTTTCTCCCCCGCTTGGTGGGGATCAGCCAGGCGATGGAGTGGGTCGCCACCGGCCGCGTGTTCGACGCCCAGGAGGCGCTCGCCGGCGGTCTCGTGCGCAGCATCCACGCACCAGACGATCTACTTGACGCAGCCAACGCGCTGGCGAAGGAGATCGCCGACAACACGGCCCCCGTCTCCGTCGCGCTCGCCCGCCGAATGATGTGGAACGGCTTGACCTATACACACCCGATGTACGCGCACCGTGCCGACTCACGCGGGATGTTGCTGCGCGGCAAGTCGGCCGACGCCACTGAGGGGATCACCTCGTTCCTGGAGAAGCGCGATGCGAACTACCCGGACAGGGTCAGCGCTGGTCTGCCGGACCTTTTCCCATTCATGACCGAGCCGACCTGGGAATAGCAGCGCCGCTACCCGCGGTAGGCGACCAGCTCGATCTCCACCTGCATCCGCGGGTCGATCAACGCCGATACCTCGACCATCGTGAATAGCGGCTTGGCGACCCCGAACACCTCGGCGAACGCCCGCCCGACCTCATCGGCGCGCGAGATGTCGGTCACGTAGGCGCGAAGCTGCACCGCCTGCTCGACCCCACAGCCAAGTCGCGTCAACTCAGCCAACAGCTTCCCCAAAACCACAACCGCCTGCTCGTATGGCGTCTCGCCCAGCACTACCCCTGAGGCGCCATCGACCGAGGTAGTACCGCCGACCAGCACGAACTGCCCAACCGCAACGGTCCGGCTGAACCCATACTGCGTCTCATACGGCGAAGGCGGTTCGCCGCCGAGACGCGTGATCTCGTCCACGACGACTTAATGCCGGAAGTGGCGGTGTCCGGTGAAGACCATCGCTACGTCCAGCGAGTTGACGAGCTCAATCGTCAGGTCATCACGCATCGAACCGCCGGGCTGAATCACGGCTGAAATCCCACGGTCAAGTGCGATCTGGGGCGCGTCCGGAAACGGGAAGAACGCGTCCGAGGCCATCACGCACCCCGCCAGGTCCAACTGAGCCTTGTCAACCGCGATCTGCACTGCATCGACCCGGCTCATCTGCCCGGCCCCGATCCCGATCGTCGCGTTGTCCGAAGCCAGCACAATCGCGTTCGAGCGCACGTGCTTACAGACCGTCCAGGCAAATACCAAGGCCTCCCACTCGGCATCACTAGGCTGACGCGCGGAAGCGACCGACATCGCCTCGCGGCCTTCCAGCAGATCGGCGTCCTGCACCAGCAGCCCGCCTCGAACCTGGCGGAACGCAACCCCGGGACCAACAGCGCCAGCCGGGGTTTTGTCATCCAAGATCCGCAAATTGACCTTCGTTCCGAGAACCTCCAAAGCCTCCTCGGTGTAGCCGGGCGCAAACAGCACCTCGATGAACTGCTCTACCAGCGCCCGTGCCAGGTCACCGTCAACGCCACGGTTGAGACAGATCACGCCACCGAACGCCGACATCGGATCACAGGCAAACGCGCGCTGGTAGGCCTCAAGCCCGGTGGCGCCCAAGCCAACCCCACATGGGTTGTTGTGCTTGACGATCACGCAGGCCGGCACCGAGAACTCGTCCAGAAGATTCCGGGCGGAGTCGAAATCCAACAGGTTGTTGTAGGACAGCTGCTTGCCGCCGAGCTGCACGACATCGGAGAGCAGGTGTCCCGCCGCCCGGACATCCCGGTAGAAGGCGGCGCCCTGATGCGGATTCTCGCCGTAGGACAGCTGCGCGATCCGCTCGTAGGCGCCGGTCATCGAGACCGGGAATTCAGTGTTGCGCTGGAACCAGCCAGAGATCGCACTGTCGTAGCGCGCGGTGTAGGCGAACGCCTCGGCGGCCAGCCCCTCGCGGGTAGCCAGCGAAAGACGGCCGCCGCTCGCACGAAGCTCCTCCAACACATCGGCGTAGCGCGCGGGCGAGACGACCGGCGCGGCATACGCCACGTTCTTCGCCGCCGCCCGGATCATCGTCGGCCCGCCGATGTCGATGTTCTCGATCACCTCAGAATCGGCCACACCCTCCCGGGCGACGGTCTCCTCAAACGGATACAGGTTGACGCAGATCAGATCGACCGGCTCCACGTCCTGCTCCTGAGCAGCCGCGACGTGTGCCGGATCGGACCGCACCGCCAACAGCCCGGCGTAGAGCTTGGGGTGAAGCGTCTTCACCCGACCATCCATGATCTCCGGGAAACCAGTCAGCTCCGTGATCGTGCGCACCGTCAACCCCGCCTCGCTCAAAGCCGCCGCGGTGCCGCCGGTTGAGACGATCTCCACACCAAGCTCTACCAGCCCGCGCGCAAACTCGACGATCCCCGTCTTGTCCGACACCGACAGCAGCGCCCGCGTGACGACCACCTCGTTAGGAGCGCTCGCCTGAAGCGAGCCGTCGGAGTGCACTGGCGCAGACATCGGACTGCGAATGTAGCGAGCAAGCGGGACACGCCGCGGACCCAAGACCCCGGAGAAAAACAACGAGCGCCGCCGATCACTCGGAGGCGCTCGTCGAAACCAGGAAGGCACTACAACTGGTGCCCGGTCCGGTCAGACCGGGCACCAGCCAAACCCGTCGATCTAGGGTTCCTGCGTGTTCATGATCGTCGGGATGTGCGTGATGTAGTGGACCGTCTCGCAACCGTGCGAGCCGCCGTACTCCGTCGGGAAGCCCTTCCGCGCCCACAGCACGTTTCCGCTCTTGGAAGAGCCGCACTGGACGTAGTTGAAGCCACCCGGCGTGTGAATCTGGTTCGGCCTTGGACCGCCGAAGATGTGATCCGGGCCGAGTCCGGCATAGATCACGTTCGACTGCGTGCCGCCGACAATCCAGTTGTAACCGTTACCGGTGTAGATGAAGTCGCGACCGTGGCCGCCATACACACCGTTCTTGCCGTCACCGACGACAACATGGTTAGTTCCGTAATGGACGTAGATGAAGTCATCTCCGTTGCCATCGTTGATCTTGGCGGTCGTCCCGTGAGCGTCAATGCAGTCATTGCCGCTCAAGCCGTTGACCGACTCATACGGGCCGATCAACAGGATCCGGTCAGCGCCGAACGTACCTGTCGCGTGACGGTTTGGAGCTGTCACAACCAACACGTAGTCCGGTTCACCACGATTGCCGTAGAGGCACGGACTCTTCCAATGCAGCCGCGCTTCCCAGATCGTGTAGACGGTTCCGCCTGTCGGACCTGAGAACGGACGTGAGACCTTGACCAGGCAGTACTGCACGCCATCGATCGTCACGGTCTTATCGCCGCTGTTGCTGGCTGGGCAGGCACCCGCGACCTTGATCACGCAGTACTCAAGCGCGGAGTCGTAGGTTGAGCCCTTCGGGCAGACGCCTGGCAGCGAACCGATGCCGCTGGTACCGCCGCCGTTACCGCCGCCGTTACCGCCGCCGCCATTGGTCGGAGCCGTGTTGTCGCACACGTCAGCAGCGGTGTAACCGCTCTGCAGTGTGACCTCGGCCTGACCAACGATCACGTTGACGCCAGCGCCCAGCAGGTGGATGACGATGTCGTCCTCGGTCAGCGTCGTCGCTGTCTTGTACTGCTGGTTGATGGAGATCGAGCCAAGTGCACCCAGACTGATCGTGTCTGGAGCTCCCGGTGTCTGCGGGATGTACTTCACCCCGTTGACGTAGATCACATCGACGGTCGATTGGCCGTACGACGAGAGCTTGTTGTTCACGCACTGATACGCAGCGTCAGCCTGTATCGGACCGACGATCGTGACCGTGTCAACGCCGTCCTTGAAGTTGAGCGCCGACACGTTGGAGACCGCAGCGGCGGCCGGCGTCGTATCGCTCCCGGCCTGACCGGCCACGAACGTGTACGCAGAAGCCGGGCCTACGGTCCCGAGGCTCAGCGCACCGCCCGCGAGGTTGGTCGCGCCAAGCGTTGAACCACTGTCGATACACGGCGTCACGGCCTTGTTGACCTGACCGATGTCGACCAACGGTGTCACTGTCTTGCCGATCGAGATCGGCGCAACGCCTGCGGTACAGCCGAACAGAGCCCCACCACTTCCCGGCGTTGGGTACGTGGACGCGGCCGCGGGCTTCAATTCGGCTCGCGTGAGCTTCGTGGTGGTGCGGGACAGCGCGGCCTGCGATGCGCTAACTGCAATCAGCAGTGTTGCGACGGTGGCCAACGCGACCCAAATTCTTTGGTGCCTCCCCACTGAGACGCCTCCTGGTTTTAGTGAGCGGACAAGTTATGTACGGCTTTTCCTACGTCCTACTACTGCAAGATACGCCCATTCACGGTCGATTCTTGCATTTCGACCATTCATGAACCGTTATACACCCTACAAAAGTGTCGGTACTCTGACAAGAGTCGTCGCTTTGGTAGTGCTCCGGATGGCCAGCTCGTGCGAACACTATGGCCCAACGAGCACCCGTCTGGCGTGGCCGGAGGCTACCCGGATCTCTCCGCGCGCAAACCGACGCACCGCCTCAGGCAGCAACTCATGCTCAATTCGGTGCAGAACCGTCAGAACCTCCTCACGTTCACGCGCCTGCGGCAACTCAACCGCCCGCTGCGCAATCACCGCGCCGCTGTCAACGCCGGAGTCGACGAAGTGCACGGTCACGCCGAACACCTTGACCCCATAGTCGAGCGCCTGGCCAACCGCGTCAAGCCCCGGAAACGCTGGTAATAGCGCCGGGTGGACGTTGATCACCCGGTCCGGAAAGGCCGACAGAAACTCTGCGCCCAGCAGTTGCATGTAGCCCGCGCTGACGACCAACCCGACCCCGCGCGACAACAGCCACTCAGCCATCACGGCATCCCGCTCACTCCGGCCCCCATTGGGGAACTCCGCCGCCGGAAACGCCCGCGCCTCAACACCCGCGGCCCGCGCCCGCTCCAAGGCGGCAGCGGCCGGCTTGTCAGAGGCCACGGCAACGATCTCGATCCCATCGACACCGTGCACGGTGTCCAGCAGCGCCTGCAAGTTGCTACCCACGCCCGAGGCGAGCACGGCGACCTTCAGCCCGCCGGTCACGGATTCAGAGGGTTCCGCTGACGACTGGAAGCTCGACAACCCGCTCAAACGCGTACTTGTCGTTGGCGTCATCGCTGCCGGCCAGCGGGTACTCGCCGCTGAAGCAGGCGTCGCAGTGCGAGCCACGGTCACCGCCGACCGCCTCATACACACCCGCGAGCGACAGGTAGTGCAGCGAATCGGCGCCGACCAGCGCGCCGACCTCGGCAGGCGTGCGGTTGTGCGCGACCATCTCCTCACGCGTGCTCATGTCGATCCCGTAGTGGCAGGGATGCTTGATTGGCGGCGAGGAGATCCGCAGGTGGATCTCCTTGGCTCCTGCCTCGCGCAGCATCTGCACGATCTGCGGCATTGTGTTACCGCGCACGATCGAGTCATCGACGACGATCAGCCGCTTCCCCGCCACGACCTCGGGCAGCGGGTTGAACTTCAATCGCAGGCCGCGCTTGCGTAGCTGCTGGCCGGGCTGGATGAACGTCCGCGCCACGTAGCGGTTCTTGATGAAGCCGTCGTCCTGCGGGATCCCGGCCGCCTTTGCGAGACCACGGGCGGCGGCATTCCCCGAGTCAGGGATCGGGATCACGAGGTCGGCCTCAACGGGTGCCTCATGCCAGAGGATCTCGCCCATCTTCGCTCGTGAAACCTGCAGCCGCCGCCCGCCCATCCGCGAGTCCGGCCGCGCAAAATAGATGTACTCAAAGACACAGAACGCCTTGCGCTGGTCGCCCGCGACGATCTGCGAATTCAGCCCGTCGGCGCTCGCCGTGACGACCTCGCCCGGCTCAACGTCACGCACGAATTGGGCGCCCAGCAGGTCAAACGCGCAGGTCTCGGAGGCGAAGCAGTAGACCGGCGCCGCGTCAGCGCTCTCGATCACGCCGATTGACAGCGGCCGCAGCCCCTGCGGATCGCGGAACGCGACAACCCGATCGTTGGTCATCACGACCGTCGAGAACGCGCCGCGGAGCTTCGGCAGCACGGTCGCGACGGCATCCTCGATCCGCTCGGCTGGGTCGGTCGCCAGCAGCGCCGCGATGATCTCGGAGTCCGAAGTCGAGCGAAACGGCACATCACGCCCGCGCAGCTCGGCGTGCAGCTCAACCGCATTGATCAGATTGCCGTTGTGTGCGAGCGCCAGCGCGCGTTCGTCGCGAACGACCGGCTGGGCGTTCTCCCACTCCGAGGAGCCGGTCGTTGAGTAGCGCACGTGTCCGATCGCCAGATCCCCGACCAGCGACCGCAGCATGTGGTCGTCGAACACCTGCGGCACGAGACCCTGGTCACGGATCGTGAGGATGCTGCCGCCCTCCGGCGCGGTTGCGATTCCGGCCGACTCCTGCCCGCGGTGCTGCAGCGCGTACAGCGCAAAGTAGGCCAACCGCGCGACATCCTGCCCGGGGGCGTAGATGCCGAAAACTCCGCACTCGTCGCGCGGTCCGTCGCGATGATCGTCAGGCGAGGCCATCGGCTAGACCTAGCGTAGTGCTTCGCCCAGACCGTCTGAATGGGCGGTGCGCAGCGCTGGCAACGCGACCTCGAGCAGCCCTTCAATCTTCAGCGAGTCGCCGCCGACCTCGCCGATGATCGTCAGGCCGTCAAGGTCAGCCCTGGCCCCGGAGACGATGAAACCGGTTCCAAAATCCTCGCCGAACGGCTCAAGGTTCTCCGGTAGCCGCAGGACCGCTCCGATCCCGCCGGCGATGCAGCACTCGGCGAGGGCTACCGAGATGCCCCCTTCAGCGATGTCGTGTGCATTTTTTAGCGCTCGCGAGCGCACGCCAGCACGGACCGTGTCATGCGCGTCGAGGATCGCTTGAATCTCCTTGAACGGCAAAAGTCCGGTGGGCGCGGCGCCCTGCAGCTTGGCGAGTTCTGAGCCGTCAGGGCCGGGGTTGAATGGGCCGACCAGGGCGATCGCGTCGCCAGCGTCGGCGAACCCGAGCCGCCCGGCGTTGGCGGGATCGGGCAGCTTGCCGACGATCCCGACCACCGGCGTGGGCAGGATCGGTCCGTCCGGCGACTCGTTGTAGAGCGAGACGTTGCCGCCGACTACCGGCACGTCAAACGTGCGGCAGGCCTCGGCCAGGCCGATCACCGCCTCGGTCAGCTGCCAGGCGACATGCGGCTTCTCCGGGTTGCCGAAGTTCAGGCAGTTGGTCAGCCCGAGCGGCTCCGCACCGACACAGGCGAGATTGGCGACGCACTCGAGCACCGCCTCAAACGCGCCGGCGCGGGGGTCGACCGCGACCCTGCGCGCGTTGCAGTCGATTGAGATCGCAATCGCGATGTCGTCTGAAAGCTTCAGCACGGCCGCGTCGGCTTGCTCCGGGCGGCGCACCGTGCGTGATTGGACGACCGGGTCGTACTGCTCAAAGACGAGGCGGCGTGAGGCGATGTTTGAGCTGCTGAGCAGTTTTACGAGGATCTCATGCGGCGTTGCCGTGGGGTCGAGCTGAGGGGCTTGGCCCGCGTAGAGAGGTGTCGTCGGGGCCTCGGGCTCGAGGTCATACAGCGGGCAGTCATCGACCAATAGCGCCACCGGCAGCTCACCGACGACCTGGCCACGCCTGAGGATCCGAAAGTACGGCGCATCGGTGACTTGGCCGATTGGCGTAGCGAGCGTCTCCCACTTCTCGCAGACCGCGAGCACCGCGCCGACGAGCTCAGGGGTGACGACGCAGAGCATCCGCTCCTGCGATTCGGAGACCATGATCTCGAACGGCTCCATGCCCGGCTCGCGCAGCGGCACGTTCGAGACGTCGATGTCGATCCCAACCTCGCCCTTTGACGCCATCTCGCTTGCGGCACTCGTTAGGCCGGCGGCCCCGAGGTCCTGCAGCGAGGCGAGCAGGCCACGGTCGAGCAACTCAAGGCAGCACTCCATCAGCTTCTTCTCGGTGAACGGATCGCCGATCTGCACCGAGGGCCGTTTGGCCTCATCACCGTCGCCGAGCTCGGCCGAGGCGAGCACCGAGGCGCCGCCGATTCCATCGCGCCCGGTCAGCGCGCCCAGCAGAATCAGCACGTTGCCGGTTCCGACGGCGGCGCTCGAGGTCAGCCGCTCATGTGGTGCCAGCCCCACTGCCATCGCGTTGATCAGGCAGTTCTGCTCATAGCTCGGTTCGAAGTAGATCTCGCCACCGACCGTCGGCACACCGATCGAGTTGCCGTAGTGGCCGATCCCGGCGACGGCGTGCTCAAGCAGGTAGCGCGAGCGTTCGCTGGTGCTGACTTCGCCGAAGCGCAGCGAGTCGAGGATCGCGATCGGCCGCGCCCCGACCGCGAAGATGTCGCGGAGGATCCCGCCGACGCCCGTCGCAGCCCCCTGAAACGGCTCCACCGCGCTCGGGTGGTTGTGCGACTCGACCTTGAACGCCACCGCCAGCCCGCCGCCGACATCGACCGCGCCGGCGTTCTCGCCGGGCCCTACGAGCACATGCTCGCCCTCGGTCGGCAGCTTGCGCAGCAGTTTCTTTGAGTGCTTGTAGGCGCAGTGCTCCGACCACATCAACGACAGCATCGCCAGCTCGACGGCGCCCGGTTCACGGCCGAGCCCCTCAAGGATCAACTCGTACTCGGAGTCGGTCAGCCCCAGCTCGCGGTACTTGGGCTGTGCGGATGTAGGCATCTAGACGAGTGCGCCGACCGAGGCGGCAATCGAGGAGAAGATCGTCAGACCGTCGGTGGAGCCGGTCAGCGGGTCGACCGCATGCTCGGGGTGCGGCATCAGGCCGAACACGTTCCCGGCCTGGTTGATCACACCGGCGATGTCGTTCAGGGAGCCGTTTGGGTTCTGGCCGGGCGCGTAGCGGAGGACCACATCGACCGGCGTCGGCGAGTAGTAGCGCCCGCTCATGTGCTTGACCGGGATCGACAGCCGCGCCGGTGCACCCTGCGTGAACGCGGTATCGGCGACCACCTCCAGCTCGACCTGACGGAAGACAAACTTCAGATGGTCGTTGTCGAGCAGCGCTCCGGGGAGCAGGCCCGCCTCGCAGAGGATCTGAAAGCCGTTACAGATCCCCAGCACGAGCCCACCCTCATGCGCGAACTCGATCACCGACTCCATCACCGGCGCGAAGCGGGCGATCGCTCCCGCCCGCAGGTAGTCGCCGTAGGAGAAGCCGCCGGGGATGATCACCGCGTCGACCCCGTGCAGATCACGGTCGGCATGCCACAGCAGCTGTGCCTCGCCGACCCGCGCCGCGGCTAGCTGGGCATCGACGTCGTCACACGTGCCCGGGAAGCGGACGACCCCGAACTTCATCCGAGGTCAATCACCTCGAAGTCCTCGATCAGCGTGTTCGCCAACAGCCGCTCACACATTGATGGGAGCTGCGAGGGATCGTCGACATCAAGCTCGATCAGGCGCCCGACGTGCACGTTTGAGGCGCCGCTGAAGCCGAGCGCGGGCAGCGCCCGCTCAACCGCCTGCCCTTGTGGGTCGAGGATCCCGGCCTTCGGCCGGATCAGCACGCGAGCCTTCATCAGCGGCCGGCGCCGGTCAGTTGAAGGGCGGTCATCAGCGAGCGCCGGTCAGCTCAAGCCAAGCGCTGAACGGCTCGCCGGTGATCTTCTCGTACGCCTCGACGTACTTGCCGCGCGTCTTGGCCACGATCTCATCGGGGATCGCCGGAGCCGGCGGCGTCTTGTCCCAGCCGGTTCCGCTCGCCCAGTCACGCACGATCTGCTTGTCGAAGCTCGCCTGGCCGCGGCCGGGCTCGTAGTCGTCGGCCGGCCAGAAGCGGCTGGAGTCCATCGTGCAGACCTCGTCACCGAGCGTCAGCACGCCGTCGGGGCTGAGCCCAAACTCGAACTTGGTGTCGGCCAAGATGATCCCGCGCGCCCGGGCGTGGTCGGCGCAGTGGTTGTAGACGGCGATCGACACGTCCTTCAGCTTCTGAGCTAGGTTTTTGTCACCGATCAGTTCCGCGGCCTGCTCGAAGTTGATCGCTTCGTCGTGGCCGACCTCGGCCTTCGTCGACGGGGTGAACAGCGGTTCCGGCAGCTTGTCCGACTCTCGGAGTCCCTCCGGCAGCTCGATCCCTGAAACCGACCCGGTCGCCAGGTAGTCCTTCCAGCCCGAGCCGGTGATATAGCCACGGACGACACACTCGACCGGCAGCATCTTCAGCTTCTTGACCACCATCCCGCGGCCGCGCACCTCGTCGGGGACGCCGTCGGTGACCGACTCGACGTGGCCGGGAACGAGATCGCCGATCTGCTCAAACCAGAACTTGGTCAGGCCTGTCAGCACTGCGCCCTTGTCCGGGATCGGGGTCGGGTGGATCACGTCGTAGGTCGAGATCCGATCCGACGCGACGAGCAACAGCGAGTCGCCCATATCGTAGATCTCGCGCACCTTCCCGGATGCGATCAGCGGCAGATCTGCCAGAGCAGTCGTCACTGAGGCGATGCTAGCGGCGTGATCGGCGGGTGCCGTTCAGTGCCTAGGCCCGCGGCCGAGGCTTCCTGCATTTTGCGACCTTCGATCGCCCGCGACGACGACGCTCCGGCGAGCTTGCCGCACCCACGATCCCGCTCTCGCTGCATCCCGCGAGCCCAAAGAGCGCTTTTGCACGCCACTGCGGTTCCGAAGCGCACTTTCGATGCACTCCCGGACCCACCAAGTAGAAAAAGGGGTCTGACAGACCCCCTACAGCACTTCGTCCCTTCGCAACGTCGCCGACAGTGCGCTTTGGAACCTGAGACAGGGCCGAAAGGGCGCTTTCGCCAGTTGGGCGGGGTCGAAAGCAGGGTTGTGGCGGGAAGGGCTGCCTACAGCGGCTTTGCGCCGTCGCAAGTACCGCCGCTGGGGGGCGAAAGGCCGTCAGGCGATCGTGTCGAGCCGCGCGATGATCTCGCCGGCGTAGCGGATGTAGGGCGCGTAGTCGAAGATCGCGTCCAGCTCGAGGCCTTCGCACTCCGGCCCGCCGATCCCGTCCTCAAGCAGTACGCGCAGCTGCACTCGCGTGTCGAGCGCCTGCTGCGCCAGGCGCTGGACGATCTGGTAAGCGTCGTCTCGGCCGAGGCCGCCGGCGACCAGCGCCGACAGCAGCCGCTGTGAGAACAGGGCGCCGCACGTCAGCTCAAGGTTCTGCAACATCCGGATCGGATCGACCACCAAGCCGCGCACAATGCCGAGCATCCGGCGCTGCATGTGGTCGAGCAAGGTCGTCGAGTCCGGCAGAATCACGCGCTCGACACTCGAGTGCGAGATGTCGCGCTCGTGCCACAGCGCAACGTTCTCAACCGCTGCCTGGACGTTGCCACGCAGTAGGCGAGCAAGCCCCGTGATCTGCTCGGTCTTAATTGGGTTGCGCTTGTGGGGCATCGAGCTTGAACCCTTCTGGCCGGCGGCGAACGGTTCACGTGCCTCGGACACCTCGGTCCGCGCCAAGTGGCGGATCTCGGTCGCAAGCCGCTCAAGACCGGCACCAGCAAGCGCGATCGCCTGCAGCAGCTCGGCGTGACGGTCCCGCGGGATCACCTGCGTCGACACCGGCTCGGCGGGCAAGTCAAGCCGCTCAAGCACGCGACGCTCGAAGTCAGGCGAGGTCCCGGCGTACGTCCCGACGGCGCCGGACAGTGCGCCGACCGAGGCCTGGGCGAACGCCCGCTCGAGCCGGTCGTAGTTGCGTGCCGCCTCAAACGCAAACCCCGCGAGCTTGATCCCAAACGACGTCGGCTCGGCGTGGATCCCATGCGTGCGGCCCGCGCACAGCGTGCCGGCGTGGGCGCGCGCCTGCTCGGCGAGCGCCTCGACCAGGGCGCGCGCATCAGGCAGCAGCAGTTCACCGGCCGCGCGGATCTGCAGTGCGAGGCCGGTATCAAGGACGTCGGAGGAGGTCAGCCCGTAGTGGATCCAACGACCGGCGGGACCGGCCGACTCCGCCAGCACGTCAACGAACGCAGCGACGTCATGGTCGGTGGTCTTCTCCCGCTCGTTGATCGCCTCGACGCTGAAGGTAGCTCCGGCGATCGCCGCAATGTCCTCGGCGCTGGGACCTTCCATCTCCTCACAGGCGGCAACCTCGACGCGGCGCATCGCCTCAAACCGGGCGGCCTCAGACCAAAGTTCGGCGAACTCCGCGCGTGTGTAGCGGTCGATCATCAGCCGACCGCGATCGGCGAGGTGTAGGTGGTGCGTGCCGACAGCCTGCCGTCGCGGCGATACGACAGCGTCACGGCAAGGCTCTGCGGACCGGCGTTGCGAAGCGCCGTCAGCTGCGCCGCGCTGAGCTGTGCCTTCAGCGTGACATGCGAGCCGCCGCCCAGCGAGAAGCGGGCGAACATCAGCCGCAAGGGACCGGTCGGCCCACCGTATTGGGTCTGTAGTGACCGCTTGGTGTTGATCAGCACATCTCCCGTACATGAGCTGATCCCGCTCGCACAGCCGGCGCGGACGGTCAACAGGCCGGTCGAGCTGATCCGCACGGTGCTGGCATCAACGAACTGCGCGGTCGAGACGACCGTGAACGTCCGCAGTGCGCTTCCGATCTGCCCGGCGACGTCCTGCTGCGTCACGCTCAAGGTGTAGGTGCCCGGCGTCAGCGTGGTTGCCCAGGAAGCAGTCCAATGCCCGCCGCTGCGCTTGACCGACTTTCTACCGATCAGCCGTCCACTCGTCGACGTGCCGGTGTGGAGCGCGAGCTGGATTGTGTCCGAGTCGCCATAGCGGTCGCCGGCGCCGCCTGCGAACACAAAGGGGGCGGGCAGCGAGAGACGACCGCCGAGCGCGGGCGTCGTGACGGTGACGCCAGGGGCCGCAGCCTTGACGGTGATCGTGACCGTGTTGCTGAACGACTCGCCGCCTGCAAGGTGCTGACCGACGACGACCGTGTACTTGCCATCGGCCAACCCGGGCTCGACCTGGATCTCGAAGTCACCGCTGTCGTTGGCGGTCCCGTCGATCACCTCAAGCGGCGTGTTGTTGGTCGTGGTTCCAGGGTAGACATCGAGAATCACGGCGCTGGACGCCCCAATCGCCGTACTGGCCTGGCCATAGAAGTCCGGGGCCGGATTGGTGACCGGCTCATGTGCCGGCGAGTCCAGGGTGACCCGCTGGGCACCGTTGAACACCCAGAAGCTGACCGAGTTGCTGTAGCCGACTGATGCGAACGCCCCACCCGAGGTTTCGCTCACCTCCGCCGTATACAGGCCGTCGCTGAGCGGGATCGCGGATGGCGAAATACTGTAGGTGCCGCCCGCGACCGGTGTCTGCAGCACCAGCACAGGGAAGGCACCGACCTCGTTTCCTGCGTACACGTCAACCGTGACCGAGCCGCTCGCGTTCGGCGCATCGACCGCGGTGCCGCTGAAGGTCGGCTGCCCGCCCTCGATCAACGCGCCGCTGGCGGGCGAGGTCAGCGTGACCGTCGGCGCCGCCGCGAGCGCCGCGACTGGGGTGCCAAGCAGTAGGCCAGTGGCGCCGAGCGCCAGCGCGGCGAGCAGTGTGAGCTTTGGACGAAACACGGACACCCGCTGCTCAGGGTATCGGCGGCGCTTCACCGCGGCGCTTGCTGCGGGGATCCGAGGTGGATCAGATCGAGAGAATGCGTGCCGCCAGCACGGCAGCGTTCTTGGCGTTGTCGACGCCGACCGTGGCTACCGGTACGCCAGGTGGCATCTGCACGATCGACAGCAACGCGTCAAGTCCGCCGCCAATCGATGTGCGGCTTGTCAACGGCACACCGATCACCGGCAGATCCGTGTGGGCGGCGACGACGCCGGGCAGGGCGGCCGACAGGCCGGCGCCGGCGATCAGCACCTTGATCCCGCGCATCCGCGCGTTCTTCGCGTAGTCGGCGACCAAGTCAGGTTCACGGTGGGCCGACATCACGCGGACCTCGCAGCGGATTCCGCGCTCGTTCAGTTCGCGCTCAGCGGCCTCCATCGCCGGCAGGTCGCTCTTTGAGCCCATCACGATGCCGACACGCGGCGCTCCGACATCGAGGTCCTCAAACGCGACCTCGGGGTCAGCCATCAAGCTTGGAACCGGCTCGGGGTTTGTCATCCAGCCACCTTCAGGGCGATGTCTTGACGGAGTTGCATGCCGTCGAACTTGATCTGGTCCGCCGCAGAATAGGCAGTTGTGCGGGCGATCGCCGGATCAAAGCCAAGCGCCGTGACATTCAGGACCCGGCCGCCGGCGGTGACGACCGTGCCGTGCTCGTCGATGTCGGTTCCCGCGTGAGTCACGAACACCCCGTCCGGCAGACCGTCAAGGCCGCTGATCTCGTCTCCGCTGGAGGAGCTCTCCGGGTAGCCGGCGCTTGCCAGCACCACCGTCACCGCCGGGCGCTGATCCCACTCAAGCGCCACGGCGTGGAGTCCGCCCTCGACCGTCGCCGCAGCCAGCAGCGCGAGCAGGTCAGTGCGTAGGCGGGGCAGGATCGTCTGCGTCTCGGGGTCGCCGAATCGGGCGTTGAACTCGAGTACTTTGACGCCGCCGGAACTGAGCATCAGACCGGCGTACAGCACTCCGTGAAAGATGATCCCGCGGGAGCGGAGTTCGTCCAGGACCGGCTGATGAATCGTCGCCGCGAGCTCCGTCGCCCGCCGCGCATCAACGGCGGGTACCGGCGAATAGGAACCCATCCCGCCCGTATTCGGGCCGAGGTCGCCGTCGAAGATCCGTTTGTAGTCCTGGGCGGAGGCGAGGGGGACGGCGCTGACCCCATCGCAGATCGCCAGCAGCGAGCACTCCTCGCCATCAAGGTATTCCTCGACCACGACCTTCTCGGTGCCGAACTTGTGCTCGACCAGGAACTCGGTCAGCGCCGCACGCGCGGCAGCCTGATCCTCAGCGATCACAACGCCCTTGCCGGCAGCCAGCCCGTCAGCCTTGATCACGGCCGGATAGCCGGTGATCGCGGCGATCCCATCGTCGACGGTCTCGACCACCGAGTACGCGGCGGTCGGCACCCCGGCCGCCTCCATCACCTCCTTACAGAAGGCCTTTGACCCTTCCAGCTGCGCGCCGGCCGCACTCGGGCCAAAGCAAGGGATGCCGGCGCGCGCAAGTTCGTCGGCGAGTCCAGCGACCAGCGGGGCCTCGGGTCCGACGACGACGAGGTCTACCTGCTGCTTCACCGCCAGCGCGACGAGACCGGCGATGTCGTCGACGCCGACGGCAAAGCGCTCCGCCAGCTCACCGATCCCCGGGTTTCCGGGTGCGGCAAGCAGCTGTGGCCGCTGCGGTGAGCGGGCCAGCGCCTGGACGATCGCGTGCTCACGCCCTCCCGCACCGACGACGAGAACCCGTGGGGCGGACGAACTCAAATTCAGAGCAGCCCGATGAAGTCGTCGATCGGGATCGCCGACAGCGTCTCGTAGCGACCGGTGCCCCGCGAGCCCAGCTCAAGCGAGACCCGCGCCATCGTCTTCGCGTCCGGCGCCTCGATCACGTTGATGAAGTCGTATTCGCCGAGTGTCGCCCACTGCGCCTTGACGCTCGCGCCGAGCTGCTCGATCTCACGATTCACCTCTTTGATCCGCGTGGGGTTGTTTTTGATCGTCTGCACGCCCTCCGGCGTCAGCGTGGTCAGCATGATGTAGGTCGGCATAGACGTTTCCTCACTCGACGGGCTGGTTGGGCACTTGTAGCATGGCAACTGTTGCGACGGTTAGGCCTCAAGCACGGATTGCTCGCGGTGGTCACGGTGGCGGCGTTCTCCGCGCTGCCGCTTGGCATCGCGCTGGCCTCATCAGCCTCGATTTCGACCTCGCACAAGTGCTACGCGGTCGGGCAGTCGGTCGGACTGACAGGCCGGGGGTTCCTCGGCTCAAGCGAATATGACCTGAGCGTCGACGGCATCGACTTCGGTCAGAGCGTGACGAACGCCAGCGGCGGCTTCCGCGTCTCGTTCGGACCAGGCGGGCTAGCTGCCGGACAGGCGCAGATCGTCGACAAGGCGATCGCCTCTGACGGGCAGTCGAGTGCCAGCGCCATATTCACCGTGACGCGCACCACAGGGGCGTTGGTCGGCGCCGGCAGCGGTTCCTCGCCGCACCGCACGGTTCCGTTCGAGGTCTGGGACTTCGGCCGCGGCGTGTCGATCTACGTCCACTGGATCGGGCCCAACGGCGTCTACGTCGAGACGGCCTCGCTCGGCAGCGATGGCGGCCAGTGTGGGTACCTGAAGACCCGGCCGCGGGAGCTGTTCCCGTTCAACGCGGCATCAGGCAACTGGACCCTGCAGTTCGACACGCACAGCCGCTACTCCAAGCATCCGAGCGGACGCTCCGCGCGGATCACTGCCAGCGCCGGCTGAGTCGGCAGCCGGGTGAGGGCCAGGGGTGGCCCAGCTAGGCCACCCCTGGAACAGCAGCGCTCTCAAGCACGATCTCGCCGTCGTGAGCTTCGACCGTGACCGTGTCGCCGGGGACGAAGCGGCCCTCGAGCAGGGCCAGCGCGAGCGGGTCGACGAGCCGCTTCTGGATCACCCGCTTCAGCGGGCGGGCGCCGTAGGTCGGGTCGTAGCCGAGGTTGCCGAGTAGCGTGCGGGCGTCGTCGGAGAGGATCAGCTTGACCTCGCGCTGCTGGGCGACGCGGTCGACCACACGCTCGACCTGTAGCTCGACGATCTCGCCGATCTGGTCGCGGCGCAACGGCTCAAACTCGACGATGTCATCGAGGCGATTGATGAATTCCGGGCGGAAGTGCCCCTCGGCGCCGGCCTTCCCGCCTCCGATGTTCGAGGTCATGATCAGGACCGTGTTCTTGAAGCTGACGGTGCGGCCCTGACCGTCGGTCAGGCGGCCGTCGTCGAGCACCTGCAGCAGCGTGTTGAATACGTCCGGGTGGGCCTTCTCGATCTCGTCAAGCAGGACGACGCTGTAGGGGCGACGACGCACCGCCTCGGTTAGCTGCCCACCCTCGTCGTAGCCGACGTAGCCGGGAGGCGCGCCGAGCAGGCGGCTGACGGCGTGCTTCTCCATGTACTCGGACATGTCAATCCGGATCATCGCCTCGGGCGTGTCGAACATGAACTCGGCGAGGGCCCGCGCGAGTTCCGTCTTGCCGACACCCGTCGGGCCGAGGAACAGGAAGCTGCCGATCGGGCGGTCGGGGTCCTGCAGGCCGGCGCGGCTGCGGCGCAGCGCGGAGGAGACCGCGTCGACCGCCTCGTCCTGGCCGATCACCCGCTGGTGCAGGCGCTCCTCCATGTGCACGAGCTTCTCGATCTCACCCTCGAGCAGCCGCGTGACGGGCACGCCGGTCCACCGCGCGACGACCTCGGCGACATCCTCGGCGTCGACGTAATCCTTCAGGTACTTGGCTTGGGTGCCGGTGGCGGCTTCGGCGGCTTGTTCGGCTTCCGCGAGGGTCTTCTCAAGCGTCGGGATCGTCTCATAGCGGATCTGCGCGGCGCGCTCGAGGTCGCCCTCTCGTTGCGTCTTGGCGAGCTCGTTCTTGGCATCGTCGAGCTGGTCACGGAGCGCCGCGGCGGCACCGATCGTGTCCTTCTCACGCTGCCACTCGGCGGTCATCGCGCTGGAGTGCTCCTGCTCGTCGGCGAGCGTCTTCTCAAGCTGGCCGCGGCGGGCGACGGTGCCCGGGTCGGCGTCGCCCTTCAATGATGCGAGTTCGATCTCGAGCTGCATGATGTGACGGTCGACCTCGTCGATCTCGGTCGGTTTGGAGTCGTTCTCCATGCGGATCCGGCTGGCTGCCTCATCGACCAGGTCAATCGCCTTATCAGGCAGGAAGCGGTCGGCGATGTAGCGGTGGCCGAGCGTCGCCGCGGCGACCAGCGCCGAGTCAAGGATCTGAACGTGATGGTGGGCCTGGTAGCGCTCCTTCAGCCCGCGGAGGATCGCGATCGTGTCCTCGACCGAGGGTTCGCCGACGAACACCGGTTGGAAGCGGCGCTCCAGCGCCGGGTCCTTCTCGATGTGTTTGCGGTACTCGTCGAGCGTGGTGGCACCGATCGCGCGCAGCTCGCCGCGGGCGAGCATCGGCTTCAGCATGTTGCCGGCGTCCATCGAGCCCTCGGCGGCGCCGGCGCCGACGATCGTGTGCAGCTCGTCGATGAACACGACGATCTGGCCCTTCGAGTCGGCGATCTCCTTCAGCACCGCCTTCAGCCGCTCCTCAAATTCGCCGCGGTACTTCGAGCCGGCGACGATCGAGCCGATGTCGAGGCTGATCACGCGGCGGTCCTTGAGGCCGTCAGGGACGTCGCCCTCGACGATCCGCTGGGCAAGACCCTCGGCGATCGCCGTCTTGCCGACGCCGGGCTCGCCGATCAGCACCGGGTTGTTCTTGGTGCGGCGGCTGAGGACCTGGATCACGCGGCGGATCTCGTCGTCGCGGCCGATCACCGGATCGAGCTTGCCCTGCTCGGCGGCGTCGGTCAGGTCGACGCCGTACTTATCCAGCGCCATCACCGTGTCTTCTGGATTCTGGCTGGTGACGTGGTTCGAGCCGCGGACCTCTTCAAGCGCTTTGGTCAGGTCTGCCTCTGTTGCGCCGGCGTTGCGAAGAGCTTTGCCGGCGGGGCCCTTGTAGGCCGCGAGCGCAAGCGCAAGATGCTCTGTCGAGACGTACTCGTCTTGGAGCTTGCGCATCTCCTTCTCGGCGTTCTTGAGGACGTCGGTGAGATCGCTCGAGCCGCCGGTCGGCTCGGGGTTGTCCGTTGCGAGCTTGGGCAGGTCGTCCAACGCGGGCGTCAAATGGACGCGCACAGCAGCCGGGTCGACACCGAGCTTCCTGAGAACGGGAGCGACGATCCCGTCGTTTTGCTCAAGCAGTACCGCGAGCAGGTGCTCGGGGGTGGTCTGCGGGTTGTGGCGCGCCTCAGCGAGCTGCTGGGCAGCCTGAAGCGCTTCTTGGGACTTGATCGTGAAGCGGTCTGGGTGCATAGGCGGTTCCTCCGTCTTGAAGGTGCTTGGTGTGTCAGGCGCCGGTTGGGGCGCTCGGCGCGAAATCTAAGTGTGGTCGACTTAGATCTTATCAGTTTGCGACGGTTCCGGCAAAACCTGTGAGGTTTGCGCGGGCCGTCTGATTGTTGGTTGCGAGGCCATCTAGCGCTGAGCGGCAACCGAAATTCATCTATATCGGGGACTTCGGTTGTCGCTGAGCTGCGCAACCAGTCGGTGCGGCCGTACGCGTGCAACGATCACTTGCATGGTGATCGGCGTCGCAGCTGCGGGCGGGATGGCGCTGACAGCGCTTGTGATGGTGCTGACGCCAGGTCCGAACATGATCTACCTCGTCTCGCGGAGCATCAGCCAGGGCAGGAGAGCCGGGTACGTGTCGCTGGCCGGCACCTTCGTCGGCTTCCTGATCTACATGACGATGGCCAACCTGGGACTGGCGGTTGTATTTCTCGCCGTTCCGTGGCTGTACATCGCGTTCAAGGCGGTCGGTGCGCTCTACATCGGCTACCTGGCATGGCAGGCGCTCCGGCCCGGTGGGCGAGGTCTGTTTGAGCCGCGTGAGCTGCCCGCTGATTCGAACTGGCGGCTGTTCCGGATGGGGCTCGTAACGAACCTGCTGAACCCGAAGGCCGCAATCCTCTACCTCGCGTTGATCCCGCAATTCATCGATCCGGCGCTGGGACACACGGTGCTTCAGGGCTTCGCCCTCGGATCGATCCAGATCACCGTCAGCATTGTGGTGAACGGGCTGATCATCACCGCGGCGGGGTCAATCGCGGGGTTCGTGCGGACACGGCCAAAGTGGGCGAGTTGGCAGCGACGGGTTACCGGCACTTTGCTAGGAGCTGTTGCAGTTCTTATCGCGCGGGAAGTACCGGACCGCGCGCGTATCTGAGTGTGCGCGGGGCGACCGGCCGCCGGCGCCGGTTGTTTATCCGCCCGACGACCGCGGGGGGTTTGGCTGACCCAGGGGCCGCAGATCACTGCGACGAACCAGCGCCCCGCCACGGATATAAGGGACGATCTCGGCGCGAAGCTCGCGGCGCAGCGACTCGAGCCGCTCGACGTCTGCCTTCAGCGAGGCAGCGCGCTGGTCAAGCGCCACCAGCTTGCGCTCCATCGCCTGCAGCTTCTCCTCAAGCTCCAGCACGCGCTCGACGCCGGCCAGGTTCAGTCCGAGCTCGGCGGTCATCTCCTGGATCCGTCGCAGCCGCTCGACATCGGAGTGTGAGTACAGCCGGGTGCCCTTCGGTGAGCGCTGCGGCTCGATCAGCCCGCGCGCCTCGTACATCCGCAGGGTTTGCGGGTGCATCTCGGCGAGCTCGGCGGCGACCGAGATCATGAACACGCCGCGGTCGGTCTCGACCTCGATCCTGGTCGTGCGGACCCGGCGTCCCATCACGCCCCCGCTGCCTCTTTCGGCGTCTCGTCAGCCTCGCCGGTCTTCTCGGACTTCGCACTCTTACCCGCCTTGCCCCCCTTCGCCCCGTTGGCGAACAACTTCGCCCGCGGGTTCTTGTCGATCGTGTTCGACAACTGCTCGACAGCGGCGTCCTGCTCGGCCGACAAGGTTGCCGGAACGTCGATCACAAAGCGGTAGTAGAGGTCGCCGTTGCCCTTGCCGCCGAGCTTCGGTGGGCCCTCACCGCGGAGTCGCTGGACGGTGCCGTGAGTTGTCCCGGGCGGGACGCGCAGACGCTTCGAGCCATTCAGCGTGGGCACCTCGACAACGGCGCCGCGGATCGCTTCGGGGATCGTCAGCGGGACCTCGACCTCAAGGTTTGAGCCGTTGCGCTTGAACACGGGTGACTCGCTGACGCGGGTAATCACGTAGAGGTCGCCCGGTGGCGTCCCGCGGACGCCCGGATCGCCCTTGCCGGCCAGCTTGATCCGCGAACCATCCTTGACCCCGGCGGGGATGTTGACCCGCAGCCGGCGGACGCTGCGCTGGGCTCCCGTGCCCTGGCAGGTTGGGCAAGGATCGTCAATCACCGTGCCGGAGCCACCACAGTTTGAGCACGGCTGCGAGATCGAGAAGATGCCCTGGCTCTGCGCCTCAACCCCGCGACCATTGCAGACGGGGCAGACGCGCGGAGAGGTACCCGGCTTGGCGCCGGTGCCGTGGCAGGTGGGGCAGGCCTGCGAGGTCGGTACCGCCAGCGGCACCTGCGTGCCGTTGACCGCCTGGTCGAAGGTCAGCGACACCTCGGTCTCGAGGTCGCGCCCGCGGGCTTCCGGAGCGCGCCCAGCCCCCCGCCCACCGCCCGGCCCACCGGCGCCACCGCCACCGGCGCCGCCGAACAGGTTGGAGAAGATGTCACTGAAGCCGCCGAAGTTGCCGGCGTCAAAACCCTGCGTGAAACCGCCCAGCGGGCTGCCGCCGCGGTCATAGGCCCTGCGCTTGTCAGGGTCTGAGAGGACGTCGTGGGCCGCAGAGACCTCCTTGAAGCGTGCCTCGGCGGCCTTGTCACCCGGGTTTTTGTCCGGGTGATACTGCCGCGCCAACTTGCGATAGGCCTTCTTGATCTCCTCGTCGCTTGCGCCCTTACCGACGCCGAGGGTCTTGTAGTAGTCGGGCCGTTCAGGCATCGCTTCGCCCCCCGGGCTTACGCCGCAACGAGCACGCGGGCGGGACGCAGAACCGTCTCACCGAGCCGGTAGCCCTGCTGGTAGACCTCCACCACTGTCCCCGATACGGCGCCCTCCACCGGAGCCTGGGCGACCGCCTCGTGCAGTTGTGGATCGAACACCTCGCCCTCAGGCGAGTAGGGCTCGATCCCGACACGCGCGAACGCCGCCAGCAGATCGGCCTGGACGAGCTTGACGCCTTCAACGAGATGCCCGCTGACGGCAGCCAGCTCGCCCCCACCGGCCTGCCCAGCGCCAGCCGCTTCAGCCGCAGCGGCCTGCAGCGCCCGGCCGAGGTTGTCGATCGCCGGCAGCAGCTCCTTCGCCAGCTTCGCGAGCCCGCGCTCCTGCGCCAGCGCCGCATCACGGCTCGCACGCTTACGGAAGTTCTCAAAGTCGGCGCGGGTCCGCTGGGCAAGGGCCAGGTACTCGCCGGCCTTTGCCGCCAGCTCTTCGACTCCCGGCTCCAATCCAGACTCTTCAAGCCTCGCGTCAGCAGTGTCGTCATCGGTATCCAGCCGCGCGATATCCGGATCGACGTCCGCCACAGCCTCAGCTACGGAAGACGCGTCGGCAACGTCCGCTGGTTCCGCGTCGATGGAGTCCGCGGAGGGTGATCGCGAAGCGTTCTCACCCTCCGGGGATTCCTCGACGGGGAATCCAAAGGATTCCTCGCTAGCCATTACGCCTCATCCACGACTTCCGCGTCAACAACGTCCTCCTCGGCGGAGGCGCCGTTGCCGGCGTCAGCGCCGTCGAACCCGCCGGCAGCACCTGACTGCTCCTGGGCCTTCTGATACATCGCCTCAGAGACCTTGTGGAAGGACGCATTAAGCGCGTCACGCTTGCCATTGATCTCATCCGGATCCTCAGACGCGAGCGACTCACGGACGTCCTTGATCGCAGCCTCGATCTCGGTCTTTGAGTCCGCGTCAACCGTGTCGCCGAGGTCCTTCAGCTGGCGCTCCGCCTGGTAGGCGGCATGCTCGGCCTCGTTGCGAGCCTCGGCCAATGCGCGCTGACGCTTGTCATCGTCGGCGTGCGCCTCGGCGTCTGTCACCATCCGCTTGATCTCGTCATCGGACAGCCCGGAGCCGGCCTTGATCTCGATCTTCTGTTCCTTGCCGGTCCCCAGATCCTTGGCGGAGACGCTGAGGATGCCGTTGGCGTCGATGTCGAAGGCGACCTCGATCTGCGGGATCCCGCGGGGCGCCGGCGGAATGCCGGTCAGCTGGAACTTGCCCAGCGATTTGTTGTAGCTGGCCATCTCACGCTCACCCTGGAGCACGTGGATCTCAACGCTCGGCTGGTTGTCCTCAGCGGTTGAGAACACCTCTGCCTTGCGGGTCGGGATCGTCGTGTTGCGCTCGATCAGCTTCGTCATCACGCCGCCCTTGGTCTCGATTCCCAGCGTCAGCGGGGTCACATCGAGCAGCAGCACGTCCTTGACGTCACCGGCGAGCACGCCAGCCTGGATCGCGGCGCCGACGGCGACGACCTCATCCGGGTTGACCCCGCGATGCGGCTCCTTGCCGGTTAGCTCCTTGACCTTCTCCTGAACGGCCGGCATCCGGGTCATGCCGCCGACCATCACAACGTGATCGATCTCGGCCGCGCCCTTCTCCTTGGCGTCGTCAAGCGCCTGGCGGACCGGGGCGACGGTGCGGTCAAGCAGCTTCGCCGTCAGTTCGTTCAGCTTCGCCCGGGTGAGGCGCGTGTCGAGGTGCTTGGGACCTGAGCCATCAGCGGTGATGAACGGCAGGTTGATCTGCGATTCCTGGGTTGTCGACAACTCGATCTTGGCCTTCTCGGCAGCTTCGTAGAGACGCTGCAAAGCCATCGGGTCGGCCGACAGGTCGATGCCTTGCGACTTCTTGAATTCCGATACGAGCCAGTCGACGACCGCCTTGTCAAAGTTGTCGCCGCCGAGGTGGTTGTCACCTGCGGTCGCCTTCACTTCGAACACGCCGTCGCCGATCTCAAGCACCGAAACGTCGAAGGTGCCGCCGCCGAGGTCAAACACAAGGATCGTCTGATCCGTCCCCTTGTCAAGTCCGTAGGCGAGCGACGCGGCGGTCGGCTCGTTGATGATCCGCTTGACGTCGAGGCCGGCGATCTTGCCGGCGTCCTTGGTCGCCTGGCGCTGATCGTCGTTGAAGTACGCGGGAACAGTGATCACTGCGCTGTCGACGGTCTCGCCGAGGTACGCCTCGGCGTCGGACTTCAGCTTGGCGAGGATCATCGCGCTGATCTCCGGCGGCGAGAACTGCTTGCCCTCCGCCTCAACACGGACGTCGCCGCCCGGCCCGGAGACGACCTTGTACGGAACGATCGACTCCTCCTCGCGGACCTCCGCCTCCTTGCGTCCCATAAACCGCTTGATCGAGAAGATCGTGTTCTGCGGGTTGGTCACGGCCTGCCGCTTGGCGACCGTGCCGACGAGGCGCTCGCCACCCTGCGTGAACGCAACCACCGACGGCGTAGTGCGACCACCCTCAGCGTTTTCGATCACCGTCGGGTCGCCGCCTTCAAGCACAGCCATGCAGCTGTTGGTCGTACCGAGGTCGATACCGATTGTCTTACCCATCGTGTCGTTCTGCTCCTATGAGTCGCGAAAAATCTAAGCGGGAGCGTAGCAGATTTATCGTCGCGTTCAGACGAGCTTCAGGCGAGGTTCAGACGACGCCCGGGACGAACACTCAGTCGAATGTTCCGGCGCTTGGGCAGATCCGCGCCAGCGCGCAGTCGTCGCACAACGGCCGGCGCGCCGAGCACGTGCGGCGCCCGTGACGCAGCATGTTCAGATGTAATTCAAGCTCGGCACCGCGCGGCGTGAACGCCAGCATCGCGTCGTGCATCTCTGTAAAGCTCGCCTTCGGCCGGAACAGCCCGAGACGCGTCCCGACCCGCGAGACATGCGTGTCGACCGGGATGTCATGCATCCCAAAGGCGAACAGCAGCACACAGGCGGCCGTCTTTCGCCCGACCCCCGGCAGCGAGCACAGATACGCCTGAGCCTCGGGCACGCTGACCCCCGCCAGCCAGGCCAGATCCAGCTCGCCCGCCACCGGCCCACTGGTGGTGACAGCCTCGAGGATCGCCACGATCCGCGCCGATTTGACCTTCGAGATCCCGCCCGGGCGGATCGCCAGCTCAACATCCTCCACCGGCGCATCGCGGACCGCCTCCCAATCCAAAAAACGCTGACGTAAGCCGAAGTAGGCGACATCCCGGTTGCGATCGTTGGTCGACTGCGACAGCACAGTCAGCACAAGCTCGGCAAGCGCGTCGCCGTGCGGCTGCGCCCGCGGGATCGAGTAAACCTCGCGCAACCGGTTTCGGACAGCCCGCACGCGCGCCGGCGACGGCTCGACCCAGCCCGCCTCCGCAGCCCTGCTAGTCAACTGCGCCCCACCGCTCGCACGCCTCGGCGCCGGCGAACACCGCATCGCGCAGCGCCGCCGCGATCACGGGCTCATAAAACCCACCAGCCGCCAACCGCCTGATCAGCATCGCCGTCATCGCGTCCCCGGCACCGATCGTCGAGATCACGCTCGCCGGCACACCCGCCACGTCCTCCTCATAAACGCCCCGCAGCATCGCGCCCCGCGCGCCCAAAGAGATCACGACGTTGCGTGCGCCCGCCTCAAGCAGCAGCGCGGCCGCCCGCTCAAGATCACCCGCT
>Ga0302314_10001786_pt1 | contig 40326 bp, 34 predicted proteins | sample III_Palsa_N2_3_FD_200533 | JGI IMG/M metagenome (GOLD analysis project Ga0302314, IMG submission 200533) | Peat permafrost microbial communities from Stordalen Mire near Abisko, Sweden - III_Palsa_N2_3 | ecosystem: Environmental > Terrestrial > Soil > Palsa > Peat permafrost | place: Sweden... | reverse complement strand
GCCAGGTCGAGAGGGCGCCGACGTTCACGATCCATATTATGGCGACGAGGCGGACTTCGAGGTTACCTGGGGCGACGTATCGTACGCCGCCCAGGCGCTCATCAGAAGCTTCGGGTGAACGGGCTCGGCGATCGCGCGGCCGCGCCCGTCGACGGCACGCTCGACGACTGGGTGCAGATCGCCGACGGAAATCTATCGACCGTCTATAGATTGAAGCTGCGCGACGGTCGCATAGTGGTCGCCAAGGTCGCTGCCACCGCCGCCAACGAGCCGCGATGCTGAAGGCTATCAGGTGCAGCGGCGCGCCCTGCCCCGAGGTATTCGGATCGGCCGACGATCTGGTCGTCATGGAGGTGGTAAGTTCGGATGGCGCTCTATGTCGATCCGCTTGGGCAAGCCCCGCTACCAGTATATCGATGCTCCACAAGATAGCCGCGACCAACTACGGCTGGCCGATCGATCACGCCTCAGGTGCCGTCGCCATATCGAACGATAGCTGCGACAGCTGGCCGATCTTTTGGGCGGACCGACGGCTTCGGTGCCATCTGTCCTCACTTGGACCTGCCCTCGCAGAACGGGTCGAGCGGGTTGCGGAAACTATCGACGAGCACCTCCCGGCTCATCCGAAGCCGTCAACTCTTCACGGCGACCTCTGCGCGGGCCTCGTTATCCGCGAGCTGGCATGGCCGCCCGTTCAAACGCGATGCATACAGCATCGTCGATATGAATGCAGACACTCCGGCACGGCATCATTCGCATTGCCCATCCCCAATCGGACCGGGCTTCCTCAACATAAGACCATGAGAACCAATCGTCGGATTTTCGCTAAAGTCGCACCAGGCCCAGCTTTTATGAGGCTGCGACCGCCGCCGGTCCGATGTTGAACCGGCCATTAGCGCCCGTCACCAGGGCTGTTCACCGTTGGCATAATCGACGAAGGCGATGCCGCTCGAGCCCGCACGGCTTTCCAGCATGTCAACGAGGCTGGGAATGCTCTGCGCGATCGTCAGCGTCGCATCGGGGCCGCCCATGTCGGTCTGCACCCAGCCGGGATCGACCGCGAGCCAGGTCCGCTTGTCTCCGCGGCGGGCACAGATGCTGCGCAGCCCCATGTTGAGCGCCGCCTTGCTCGTGCGATAGGCCTCATAGCCCGCGGTGTCGTTAAGCGCGATGCTGCCGAGACCCGACGACATCACCGCCACCGTGCCCTCTGGCCGTACCAGATCGGCGAAGCGGTCGGCGATCCGTAGCGGCGCCAGCACGTTGGTGAGCATCATCTCCGCGAACGGGGCCGGATCGGCCTCGCCGATCGGCCCGGACGAGGGCCCGATGATCGCCGCGCTGACGAACAGCAGGTCGAGCGACTGGCCGGCGAGGCGCGCACGCAGCGCATCGACCGCCGGCCAGTCGGTCGTGTCGAGCGTCTCGACGGTCAGAGCGTCCGACCCGAGATCGTCCAGCGCCGTCCTGTCGCGCACGGTGGCGATCACCTGCCAGCCACGCTCGAGATGCTGCTCCACCAGGGCCCGGCCGAGGCCGCGAGACGTCCCGAAGATAAGTGCGTTTGGCATGGGAAAAACTCCTTGTTCTGCACGTCTGTGAACGATCAGCCGCGATTGGTAAGTCTGTCTTGCTGTTCGTCCACACGGCGAGGCTTATCGAGGCATGATCGCGGCATTCCGGCAGCGGCCAGTCTCGACAACGAGGAACCGCCCGAACCCGAGCGATTCGGCGCGGGCGAGTCGTCAGTGTCCTCGCACGCGTGGAGCCGACCGGCACGCTCCATGTGCCGCGGATCGCCGCGATCGGCGTCGGTGTGAGCCTGCCCCCTCTCGATCACGGCGCCGGATTGCGCCGTCGTCCCGTCATTGGCCGCCGCCCCGCGAAGGCGAAGCGCCAAGTTCCTCAAACGCCGTCCGATCAAGATGGCGCGCGCGTATCGTCAAGACCAACGCGCGGAGGACCGTCGATGGCGGGCGAGCAGCGGCCGCTTCGTAAGCCCAACCTCGCCAACCGGCGAAGCCGGGATGACGGATTGGATCACCCGAATTTGAACGCCGACAGATCGGCCATCATCACATTGTCGCTGAACGGCTTCGACCCCGGCGATTTGCCCCCCGCCCCCGCCGCGATCATCAGCGGCAGCAGATGCTCCTCGCGCGGATGCGATTCGCGGCCGCCCGGCGCCTGCGCCCACTGCGTGAGCTTCTCCCAGCGCGTCGTGGGATCGGCCTCGACCGCCTCGGTCAACCACGCGTCGAACACCGGCGAGACCTGCGCGGCATGCGGCGAGCGGTAGCCGCGCATATTGTGATAGCTCATGCCCGATCCGACGATGAGAATGCCCTCGTCGCGCAGCGCGGCAAGCGCGCGGCCCGCGGCCAGATGCTCGGCCGGATCGAGCTCGCGCTTGAGCGACAGCGGCACGACGGGGATCGTCGCCTCCGGGTCGATCAGCAAGAACGGCACGAACACCCCATGATCGAAGCCGCGCCGCGCGTCGGTGCGCGCGGGGAGCCCCGCCGCGTTGAGCAACTCGACGACGCGTTCGGCCAGCGCCGGTGCGCCGGGCGCGGGATATTTGAGCTCATAGGTATGCGGCGGAAAGCCCGAATAATCGTAGATCATCTCGGGGGCTATCGCAGTCGAGGCGGTGAACGCGGCTTCCTCCCAATGGCCCGAGATCACGACGATTCCCTTGGGCCGCTTGGGCAGGCCGCCGATCAGCCCGCGCAGCCACATCTCGGTCTTCTTCCACGCGTCCTCGGGGCCGCCCATCAGCCGCCAGTCCATGAAGAAGCACGGGCCGCCGCCGTGCGGGATGAAGTAGGTCGGCATAGTGGTCGCGGTATCGGCGGTCATCGTCATGGCAGCTCCGTTGCAGGTCGGACGACCTTGGGCGTCTTCCGGCTCGGCGTCTTGAGCGCCGGCGCCGCCAAAATTGCGCAAGGACGCTCTCGCGCAAGTCCGCCGTGGTGTTGACGGTCCGCGCAGTTTTTGTTGCGGCGCCCATATGACGCTTTCGTTTCACGGCGGCTTGTTATCTACTCGCGGCATTGATCCTCGGGAGATTTGCCATGCGCGCCTCAGCCCCGATTCCCGCCCGCGGCCCAGCCGGCGTGGCGGTCGCCGCGACCGTCGGCAACATGATCGGCGTCACCGCGGCGATCCTCGCCACCTTCGGCGTCTTCCTGGTGCCGATCGCCACCGAATTCGGCTGGCCCCGTGCGTCGGTATCCGGCGTGCTCGGGCTTATCGCGGTGGTCAGTGCGTTGCTCATTCCTTTCGTCGGGCGCGCAATGGACCTGTTCGGATCGCGACGCATCCTGATCGGGGGCAACGTCCTGCTCGCGACCAGCATCGCGTTGCTGTCCCGATCGAGCGGCAGCATGCTGCAATTCTACTTGCTGTTCGCGCTGATCGGCGTGGCAGGGTCGCTGGTGGGAACAGCGATGTTCTGCAAGGTCGTGTCCAACTGGTTCGACGCCAGGCGCGGGCTGATGTTGGGCGTGACCGCGGGCGGGGGGAACGGCATCGGCGCGACGGTGATGCCGATCGTCGCGGGCCTGCTGGTCGCCGCCTATGGCTGGCGAGTCGCCTATCTCGGGATCGCGGCGATCGTCCTCTTGGTAGGCTTCCCGACCCTCTTCCTGCTGCTGCGCGACGCGCCGCCCCGTATCGAGGCCCCACGAGCCGAACTGGACGGGCTGACATTGCGCGAGGCAGCGCACACGCGTGCCTTCTGGCTGATGCTGTTCGCGATCGCGGCGGGAGCCGGCGGGATGACCGCGGTATTCACGCATGTCGTGCCGATGCTGACCGATCACGGTTTCGGCCTGGGGGCTGCTACCGGCGTCGTCGCGACCTTCGCGCTGGTCACCGCCGCGTGGCAGATCGTGACGGGCGGGCTGCTCGACAGGCTGCGAACGCCGCGGCTGATCGTGCCGATGTACGGCGCCGCGATCGTTGGGCTGTTGCTGCTCGAGTTCGGCCATGGCACGGCCTCGGCGATGGCGGCAGGTGCGCTGCTCGGCATCGGCATGGGTGCCGAATATGCCGCGCTTGCCTATTTCATCTCGCGCTATTTCGGGCTGAAGCATTTCGGCAGCATCGTCGGGGCGCTCTATTCGGTCGTGATCCTCGCGCAGGGCTTCACGCCGGGACTGATGGACATGAGCTTCGACCGCACCGGCTCCTATGCGATGGCGACAATCGTGATCGCTGTGGCGCTGGGCGTGGGAATGCTGCTGCTCTCCTTCCTGCCTCCGCTCGAGGTGCAGAAGGCGCGAGCGTCAGACGAGACAGTCGGGATGGCGCTCGCTGCATGAGCGTCACCGTCTTCGGCAGCATCAACATGGACATTGTGATGCGCGTCGACCGCCTGCCACGAGCCGGCGAGACGGTCGTCGCGTCGTCGTTGCAGCATCTGCCGGGCGGCAAGGGATCGAACCAGGCGGTGGCCAGCGCGCGCTTCGGCGCCGACACGCGGATGATCGGCGCGGTCGGCGAGGATGCGTCCGGCACGTCGATGCGCGCCTTCCTGTCGGATACCGGCGTGGATGTCGGCGGCTTGGAGCGGCTGTCCGGCCCGACCGGCCTCGCGCATGTGTTCGTCTCCGACGAAGGCGAGAACCAGATCGTAATCGTCGCCGGCGCCAATGGCGGCGTCGCCGCGCCGGCTGCCTGGACGGCGTTCGGCGAGGGCCGTGCGGTCGGGCTCACGCAACTCGAAGTGCCGATCGCAGCGACCGCGGCTTTCCTGGCGCGGGCGCGTACGGCGGGTGCGATCACGATCCTGAACACCGCGCCGGCTCTCGCCGTTCCCGATGCCATGCTCGACGACGCGGACGTGCTGGTGCTCAACGAGACCGAACTCGCCTTCTTCCTCGGCACGGCACCACCAGAAGGTCGGCAAGCGGCTGCGAATGCCGCGCGCCGGCTGCTCCGCCGCCCGGATCAATGGGTAGTGGTGACGCTCGGCGGTGCCGGGATCGTCGCAGTCACGCAGGACGACGCGATCCCGGTGGCCGCGCCGCGCGTAGGCGTGGTCGATACCACCGGCGCGGGCGACACATTCTGCGGCGTGCTCGCGGCGGGACTTTCGGAAGCGCTGCCGATGGAAGAGGCGCTCCGCCTCGCCTGCACCGCCGCCTCGCTGTCGGTGCAACGCGTCGGCGCAGCGGCCTCGATGCCGCTGCGCGCGGAGGTTGAAGCGGCGATGGCGGTGGGCGCAGTTTAAGCAACGCGCCCTCAATCAGACCCGTTCGCGCTGAGCCTGTCGAAGTGCGTGCCAGAGCGCTTCCGCCTGTCGCACGTCGTTCGACAGGCTCAAGACGAACGGGCAAAGTGACCGATTTCGCGCCAATCGCTCGCGGCATCGCAATGAGGCCCTCCCTCCGGCGGGGAAGCGTCTGTAGCGGCTCACCCCAAATCCTTGACCACGCCCTTCTGTGGAAACATACCGCGATCAACGCGGACGTGGACACCCAGCGTGCCGTCCACCACCTGCGTCACGCCGAAGTCCGCCGCGACGCTCATCAGCGAATAGGCGTCGTTGCGGCTCAGCCCCTGATGCTCGTGGAGCAGATAGAGCATGTCCATCGAGGCGTTCTTCATCGCCTGGTCGAGATCCTCGCCGAAACCATGCACGATCCAGTTGCGCGGGGTCTCGAGCAGCGGCGAGGGAAAGTCGAAATCTTTGCGCAAGATGATCTGGAACAGGCAGTTGAGCGAGGCCTCGATCGCGGTCCCCGAAATCTCGCCGTCTCCCTGGCTGACATGCGGATCGCCGATCGAGAACAGGCCACCCTTGACCTGGCATTTGTAAAACATCGTCGAGCCCGCGCCGATCCGCCAATTGTCGATATTGCCGCCGTGCAGGCCGGGCGGGATCGTCGAGACAGGCGCGTCGACCGCGGGTGCCACGCCCGCGGTGCCGAGATGCGGGCGCGCGGGGATGGTGATGCCCTCCAGTGCGGGCTGGCGGTCGCAGGCGGGGCAGTTGGTGATCGTGCCCGGCACCAGATACTTGCCGGGAAAATCGTAGGCGTAGAGCGCATGCGCGGTGTTGGCGTTGGCGTCGAGCTCGTAGATCGTCACGCGCTCCTTCTCACCGAACTCGTGATAGAGATGCCCCCAATTGGCAGCAAGGTTCGATCCGTAATTGTTGCGCGGGGTCATCTGGAAATAGCGCACCTCGAGCATGTCGCCTGGCTCCGCGCCCTCGACGTAGATCGGGCCGGTCATGATGTGGACACCTGGCGCGCGAGTCGTTGGATCGATCTCGGTAAAGATCCGCTCGATACCTGCGTCGAACATCAGCTCGGGCGCGTCGCCGGCATGATGCGTCACCGCCTCGGCCTCGATCAGGTCGCCGCTCCGCACGGTGAGCGCGGGTTTGATCTCGGGGGAGAAATAGCCCCAATGCACCGTCTCCGGGTTGGCCTTGAGGTGATGGATCGCCTTTGGGGCCGTATCCGCCCTAGCTTCGCCCTGCTTGCACACCAACGCCATTCCAAGCCCCGCTTTCTGGTAAAATCGACGAATCGAAATGCACCGCGGAGTGCCCCGATGGTCTTGCCTGCTCGCGCCCAATCAATTGTGTCGCGGGACGGCGGCGCGAACGATCAACAAACTGCGCGCGTCCAACCAAGCCCGCGAGCGGAGGCGCGCGCATGTCGGCTGTGCCCATACACCGTAGAGAAGATATCATGACCAAGCCCAACACGCTGATCTTCGTCGATCTGCCCAGCGACGATCCCGCCGCCGCCGCACGCTTCTACGAGGAAGTGTTCGGCTGGAAGAACGACGAGAAGCCCGCGGGCGTCTATCATCGCATGGTGCCTGGCGGTTTCTTCCCTAATCCCGACGGCACCGACAGCGCGATCGGCAATCTCCATCTCGGCATCTTCGGCGTCGACAATGCGCGTCCGCATCCCGATCCCGCAGGCGTCGAACCCCGCGCGCTCGCAAGCGACGGCCGCAAGCCGCGAATCTGGATATTGATCGGCGACGACGACACGCCTGAGCGCATCCTCGCCGCGGCTGAAGAGCGGGGTGCCACGATCCTGTGGCGCGACCATTATTGGTCGACCTTCAACGGCTACAACCACGCTTTCCGCGATCCCTGGGGGACCGAGATCCTGCTGTGGGGGAAGGCCGGCGCCGATCCGCAGGTGCCGGAAAGCTACACGCGCGAGTGAGCGCCTCGGAAGGGAGCCGCCCCGGCGACGGCGCATTTTCACAAATTTGGGTGCCCCGCGTGCCAAGACAGAGGAGCCGCATTCGCCTAGACCCTCGCGATAAATGATACGATGTTGACAGGATCGAACCGCATGCCCCCGCTGCCCGACAGCTTCTTCGCCTCGCTCGATGCTTCCGCGGTCGACCTCGCCGATGCGACGACGCTGCCGCCGCTCTGCTACACCGGCGCGGACTTCTACGCCTTCGAGCAGGAGGCGCTCTACAATCACGAGTGGCTTTGCGTCGGCCGCGAGGCCTGGGTGCCCAATGTGGGCGATTTCTTCAGCACGCGCATCATCGGCGAACCGATCCTCGTCTCGCGCGATCGCGAGGGCGTGGTCCGCGCGATGTCGGCGGTCTGTCAGCACCGCGCGATGCTGGTCGCCGAAGGTGCGGGCAACACGCGCGGTTTCGTCTGCCCCTACCACCACTGGAGCTATGATCTCGACGGCGCGCTGATCGGTGCGCCCGCGATGAGCCGGACCTGCGACTTCGACAAGGCCAGCCACGGCCTGCCGACGTTCAAGGTCGAGATATGGAACGGCTTCGTCTTCGTCAATTTCGACGCCGACGCCGCCCCGCTTGGGCCGCGCGTTGCCAAGGTCGGCGAGGCGATCGCCGATTACGATCTCGCCTCCGCCGAGGGCCCGCGCCCCGATCCCGCCCCGCACCTGCCGTGGAACTGGAAGGTCATGTTCGAGAACAACAATGACGGCTATCACGCCAGCCGGCTCCACCAGGGCCCGCTGCACGATTTCGTCCCCTCGGGGCGCGCTGAGTTCCCGGATTCCGATCCCGCAGATGCCGGGTTCCTGCGCTTCAACGGCACGCTGCACGCCGATGCCAGCTTCAACGCGACGCAGAAGGCAGTGCTGCCGATCTTCCCGGGCCTGAGCGACGCCTCGCGCAACCGGATGACCTTCGCCAACGTGCCGCCTACGCTCAGCCTGGTGATGATGAGCGACATGGTGATCTACCTCATCCTGCGTCCGAACGGCCCCGAATCGCTCGAGATGGACACTGGCTTCCTGTTCGCGCCGGGCGCGATGAAGGATCCGGCGTTCGAGCATAAGCTCGACATGAACATCCGCGCCTCGGGCCACATCATCGCGCAGGACATGCATGTCGACGAGCTCGTCCAGGTTGGCCTGCGCTCGCGCCATGCGCCGCGCGGGCGCTACAGCTGGCAGGAAGGCGCGCAGGGCCAGTTCAACAAGTGGCTGGTGCATCGCTACCGCGCGGCGCACGCGCGGATGCGCCAAGCGGCGGAATAAGGCTGCTCCGGCAACGCGTTGACCGGTCCTTCCGCTTACGTCACAGTCCGGGTGGCAGGGTTGCGACGCGGCTGGGGGCAGCGCGGGTTACGTGCGGGGACATGTTGAGTGCGCTTCACGACCAATGCCTATCCGCGTGACCAGCGCCGCGACGCTTGGCGCTTCGCGTTGCAGCGGGTCTCGATCGACCTGCTCGGCGGCGACGGCGACATCTACGGCGAGCTGCTGAGCTTCACCAGCGGCCAGCGTATCCAGTTCGCGCGCGCGACCGGCACCGCACAACGGCTGGCGGTCGATTTCGGCCAGGCGGGCGCGTGCTTCTGGATCGCGATCCTGCTCGAGGGCAGCCTGACCGTGGTCGGCGGCGCCGAGCGCGTCACGCTCGCAGAGGGTGACATGACCTATGCCAGCGGCGCGACGCGCGCCGAACTCGAACTGCTGTCCGACTACCGGCTGCTGGTGGTCAAGGTGCCGCTGTCGCTCCCCGCGCTCAAGCAGCGCCTGCCGATGCCCGACGGAATCGGCAGCATCGATGGCGAGAGCCCCGTCGGGCGGATGCTCTCAGGGCTGCTGCGCTCGGTCGCGGACTCGATCGTCGATATTTCGGACGATCAGATGCGCCCCGTCGAGCTGGCGCTGCCCGAGTTCATTGCCGCCATCCTGCTCGACAAGGCACCTGCGAAGGCGCTTGGCGGCGCCGCGGGCGGCCGCGCGGCGATCCTCGAGCGGGTGTTCCAGTCGATCGAGATGCGCTTGTCCGATCCCGATCTGTCGATCCACCAGATCGCGGGCGAGCACGGCATTTCGGCCCGCTATCTGCAGAAGCTATTCGAGACGTTCGGCGAAAGTTTCGGCCAATATGTGAAGCTGCGACGGCTCGAGCGTTGCCGGCTCGATCTCGGCAGTCCGCTCCATGCGCAGCGTTCGATCTCCGAGATACTCTACCAATGGGGCTTCAACGACAGCGCCTCGTTCAGCCGCGCCTTTCGCGAGCGCTACGGAATCAGTCCGCGCGAATATCGCAAGTCGCCCGAGATCCTCGAGACGCCGACCGAGACGCCGCGTCGTGGCCGCCCCAACACGCGCGGCGGCAAACCGGGGACGCTGTCGACCGAAGCCGAGGAGATACCGCCGCTTCCCGAGACGGGAAGCCCCGCCGAAGACGGCCGCGAGGTCCGTCACCATCACCTGCCCGTCCGGCCCGACACGATCCACTGGGGCTATTTCAGCCGGATGCTCAAGCCCGTGCTCGAGATGCGCTCGGGCGACTATGTCACGATCGAGACGCTCACGCACCACGCCAACGACGATGCCGAGCGCATGATCGAGGGCGATGCCGCCGCTGAGGCCGTCTACCGCTGGACCGCGGAGGGCAAGACGGTCGAGCGCCGCGGCGCCGGCCCGCTCGATGCATCGGCCTTCGGGCGCGGCGCGGGCGAGGGCTTCGGCGTGCATATCTGCACCGGCCCGATCGCGATCGAGGGCGCCAAGCCCGGCGACGTCGTCGAGGTCCGCATTCTCGAGCTCGGGCCCCGGCCCAGCAAGAACCCGCGCTACGCAGGTCGCGCCTTCGGCAGCAACGCCGCCGCCTATTGGGGCTTCCATTATAACGACCTGCTCACCGAGCCGCGCCAGCGCGAGGTGGTTACAATCTACGAGATCGAATCCGAACCCGGCCGCGCCGCCGCGCACGCCGTCTACAATTATCGCTGGACGCCGCAGACCGATCCATCGGGCATCGTCCACGACCGGATCGACTATCCGGGTATCCCGGTCGATCCCGAAAGTATCGTCCGTAACTTCAACGTCTTACGCGACATCGAGATTCCGGTGCGGCCGCATTTCGGCGTAGTTGCGATGGCGCCGGCACATTCGGAGCTGGTCGATTCGGTGCCGCCGGGCAATTTCGGCGGCAATATCGATAATTGGCGGCTGGGCGCGGGTGCGAGCGTCTATCTCCCCGTGGCGGTGCCGGGCGGGTTGCTGTCGCTAGGTGATCCGCACGCCAGCCAGGGCGATTCCGAGCTGTGCGGCACCGCGATCGAATGCTCGATGACCGCCGTGATCCAGGTGATCCTCCATCCTGCCACGTCGAGCCGGGCGCATATCCGCGACCTCGACTATCCGATGATCGAGACTCGCGACGAATGGGTCATCCTGGGCTTCAGCAATCCTGATTACCTCAAGGAGCTCGGCGCCAACGCGCAGAGCGAGATCTACAAGAAAAGCTCGATCGACCTCGCGATGCGCGACTGCTTCCGCAAGGCGCGGCGCTTCCTGATGACGATCCGCAACTTGTCGGAGGACGAGGCGATCTCGCTGCTGTCGGTCGGCGTCGATTTCGGTATCAGCCAGGTCGCCAACGGCAATTGGGGCGTCCACGCGATCATCCGCAAGGCGATGTTCGCCGCCTGAGATAGGCCTAACCCACACCACACCCCGTCATTCCCGCGAAGGCGGGAATCCATATGCGCTGCGTGGGAAGAGCGAGCGCGGCGTCTATGGATCCCGGATCAAGTCCGGGATGACGAAAAAAGGGAATGGCGATGCCCGGCTAGCCGTGCGCCGTGTCTGTCGCCGCGACCGACAGCGTCAGCGGCTTCCAACGCGTGATCTCGGCGCCGAGTGCGGCAAATTCGGCCTCAGCATAGCCGAGCGCGTCCGAACCCAGCAGCAGCAGCAACGGCGGTTCGGCCGCCGTCACCGCGGTCACGATCGCCTCCGCGGCGAGCGCGGGATCGCTGGGCTCGGTGCCGTGATGGCCGAGCAGCACGCCGCGCGCGACATGCGCGGTCCCGGCATAATCGGCGATGCTCGGCTCCGCACCGGGCATGTGGCCGGCAGCGAAGGCGGTGCGCAGTCCGCCCGGTGCGACGTTGGTCACCCGGATGCCGAGCGGCGCTACCTCCTGCGCGAGCGTGCGGCCGATGCACTCCAGCGCGAACTTGCTCGCGCCGTAGAGTGCCGTGCCGTGCCAGGCCGCGAGCCCGCTCACCGAGGTGATGTTGACGATATGCCCGGCACGCCGCGCGCGCATGTACGGCAGCACCGCCTTGATCACCGCCATCGGCCCGAACACGTTGACGTCGAAAAGCGCCCTGGCATCGGCCAGGCTCGTCTCCTCGATCGCGCCGGTAAAGCCGTGGCCGGCATTGTTGACCACAAAGTCGAGTCCACCGGTCATCGCCTCCGCTGCCGCGACCGCCACAAGGACGGCCCCCTCGTCGGTCACGTCCATCTGCAGACAATGCGCCCTTCCGGGCTCAAACGCCTCGAACTCCCGCGCCGCGCTCGCCGACCGGACGGTGCCGACCACGACGTCGCCTCGCGCGACCAGATGTTCGGCGAGCGCCCTCCCCAATCCGGTGCTGACCCCCGTGATGAACCAGTTTGCCATCGCATCCCTCCCGTTTGCCCGCGATCCGCATAGGCGGGTCGGTCATTACGGTCTTGGCACGAAGCGACCGGCTTGTTGGCATGCGTCCGGTCTCGAGGATCGCGCACCGACAACCGTCTGATCCAAGACGCGAGGCGCTCGGCGTCAAGATCGGCGGCGCGACGCGTCCTAATCTCCTTGGCGAGTTGCGGCAGCGGGGGGATAATGACGGACATGACCAACGGCGCCTACCAACCGACCGCCTTCGGCCTGCCGTCCGATACCGGCGGCAAGGATCTGGGCGTCTTCCTGCCGATCGCCAATGGCGGCTGGATCCTGTCCAGCACCGCACCGAAGCTCGACGGCTCCTATGACTACAATCGCAAGGTCGCGCGGCTCGCTGACGAGACCGGGCTCGATTTCATCATGTCGATGGCCAAGTATCGCGGCTATGGCGGCGAGACCGAGCATTGGCGCCACGCGCTCGATTCCACCGCATTGATGGCTGCACTCGCCGAGGCGACCGATCGCGTCAAGATCTGGACGACGACGCACACGCTGCTTCAGAACCCCGCGGTCACCGCCAAGATGATGGCGACGCTCGACCAGATCAGCCACGGGCGCGCCGGCCTCAACGTCGTCACCGGCGCCTACAAGGGCGAGTTCGCGCAGATGGGCGCATGGCCCGACAATGTCGCCCACGATGACCGCTATGCGCTAGCGACCGAGTGGATCCAGGCGATCAAGGCGCTGTGGACGCAGGATTCGGTGACGATGGACGGCCGCTATTTCCGGCTCGACGATTGCATGTCCGATCCCAAGCCCGCTACCCGGCCCTTCCTGGTCTGCGCGGGCACCTCGAAGGCGGGGATGCGCTTCACTTCGAACGAAATGGACGCGTTGTTCCTGTCGGGTGGCGACATACCCGAACTGGCGGCATCGAGCCGGGCCGCAAAGGACGACGCCGCGAGCATCGGTCGCACGGTCCGCACCTATTCGATGATGACGATCCTGTTCGGCGACACCGACGCCGCCGCCGAGGCGGAGGCGGAGCACTACCGCGAAGGCCTCGACGAAGGTGCGCTGCTCGGCATGATCCGCGCCTACGGCTTCCTCGACGCCGAGATCGGCAAGGAGAACGCCTTCGTCCGCAAGGCGCGCTCGACCTTCATGACGCCGCATGTGCTTGGCACCCCCGAGACGGTGATCGAGCGGCTCAGCGAAATCTTCGCGCAGACCTCTCTCGACGGGCTGATGCTGATCTTCCCCGATTATCTCACCGGCATGCCGATCTTCGGCGAGAAGGTGCTTCCCGTGCTGCGCCGGCGTTTTCCCTCACGCGTGCCGGAGCCCTCGCATGTCTGACCTCGCCGAACCGCTCCCCCACATCGCCGACGTCGCCGGCATGATCGCGCCCGAGCGGACCGCGCTGGTGGTCGTCGACATCCAGGTCGACTTCGCCGCGGCGCATGGCCTGATCGGCAAGGCGGGCGTGGACATGTCGGAGGCCGCCACTGCGGTGGACCGCATCGAGGAGTTGATCGGCGCCGCGCGGCGGGCCGGCGCCACGGTCGCGTTCATGCGCGTGATGACGCGGCCCGAAACCGATTCCGACGCGCTCAAGACATGGATGGCGCGGCGTGGCACGCCCGGGCAGGAAGGCATTTGCCGGATCGGCAGCGGCGGCGAGGACTATTACCGCGTTGCGCCCGAGCCCGGCGACATCGAGATCGAGAAGCTGCAATATGACAGCTTCCACAACACCGACTTCGACGCGCAGCTGCGCGCGCGCGGGATCGACACGCTGGTGATCGCCGGGATCAGTACCGATTGTTGCGTCGACGCGACCGCCAGCGCGGCGTTCCACCGCAACTATCATGTCTTCGTCGCCTCGGACGGCTGTGCCGCATTCGGCGGCACGGTCCACACCGATGCGCTCAATATCCTCCAGTCGCACTGCGCGCTGCTGGTGAAGACCGCGACGGTTGTCGAGACGTGGGCGGGGTGAGGCTCAGCTACACGACTTTCCTCGCGCGCGACGTCGCCGCGCTCGCGACCTTCTATGTCGAGGGTCTCCTGCTCGAAGAGGTCATGGCCTCGCGCGACGAACGCTACCGCGAGGTGAAGGCGGGCGACGGCTGCATGATCGGGTTCGCCACCGAGACGGTGCGGCCGTTGATCAACCTACCCGAAGAACCGGCGACGGGCACGCGGTCGCTGCTGACGTTCAACGTCGATACCATCGCCGACGTCGCGCCCGCAGTCGGTCGCGCGGTCGCGGCAGGAGCGGAACTGGTGCGCGAGGCGATGGAGACCGGCTTCGGCCAGTATCAGGCGGTGCTGCGCGATCCCGAGGGCAATACTTTCCGGCTGAGCGCCGCGATCGCGACATGATCGTCTATACGCCCCCCAAGGCTGCCAACCGCATTCCGCTGATCGATCTCGACGGCAGCTTCGACGATTCCGAGGCTCGACGGCGCGTCGCCTGGAACATCCACAAGGCCTGCCGCGAGACCGGCTTCTTCTACGTCACCGGCCACGGGGTGCCGCAGGCGTCGATGGACGCGCAGATCGCCCAGACCCGCCGCTTCTTCGCGCAGGACGACGCCGCTAAGCGCGCGGTCGCGGTCGAGCGGTCGCCCTGTCGGCGCGGCTATGAGGGCGTCGGCAAGCAGATGCTCGACGCAGGATCGCCTGGTGATCTCAAGGAAAGCTTCATGCTCGCCCGCGATCTAGCTGACGATCATCCGCTGGTCCGTGCGGGCGTCTCGATGCAGGGTCCGAACCAGTGGCCCGCGGCGCTCCCGGGGTTCCGCGATCAGATGCTCGCCTATCAGGCGGAGATGACCCGGCTCGGCCGGCATCTGATGGGGTGCCTCGCGCTGTCGGTCGATCTCGATCCGGGATGGTTCGACGACGGGCTCGCCGATCCGCAATGCGGCATCCGTCTGCTGCGCTATCCGCCGCAGCCCGCCGAGACCGACTTCAACAGGCTCGGCGCGGGCGCGCACAGCGACTGGGGATCGATCACCATCCTGCTGCAGGACGAGATGGCCGGGCTCGAGGTGCGCAATGCCGACGGCGACTGGATATTGGCGACGCCGATCGCGGGCAGCTTCGTCATCAATCTCGGCCAGATGATGGAACGCTTCACCGCGGGCCTCTACCGCGCCAACCTCCACCGCGTGCGCAACAATTCCGCCAACCGTCCGCGCCACTCGGTCGCGACCTTCTTCGAGCTCGAGCCGACGTACACGATGGCGCGTGCGCCGACCTGCCCCGCCGACGATGCCTTCGCACCGACGCACGCGCTCACCATCGGCGCGCATCTCGAGCAGATGGCGCGTGCCAGCTACGGCGGATGAGGTCGTCGTCACCGACTCCTTCGCGAAGGCGCGTATAGGCTCGACCGAAACTTCTAGGGCGCGCCCAATCAAGACCGGGACGCTCGCCTGACGGAGCCTGCGGCATGCCCGAACCCGTCCCCGTACCCGTCGATCTGCTGATCCGCCATTGCTGGATCGTGACGATGGACGCCGAGCGACGCATCTTCCGCGACGGCGCGCTGGCGGTAATCGGCGACCGCATCCACGCCGTCGGCCCGAGCGCCGAGATCGAGGCGGCGGTGATCGCACGCGAGACGATCGACGGATCGCGTTTCGTGCTCACCCCGGGTTTCGTCAATTGCCATGTCCACATCACCGGCGAGCCGATCACGCGGGGCTACATCCCCGACGACGCCGATTGGCGGACCAACGTGTTCGACTGGCTGATCCCGACGTATCAGGCGCAGACCCCGGCAGAGGAACGCCTCTCCGCGCAGTTCGCCGCGCTCGAGATGCTGCGCACGGGGACGACCTGCTTCGTCGAGGCGGGCACGATCCTCGATCTGGACGCCGTGCACGACGGACTCGCGGAGATCGGCATCCGCGGCCGTATCGGCCAGTGGGTACAGGACCGCGCCTTCGCCCCCGGCGACGACCAGGCGATCCTCACCACCAAGGCGCTCGCGACGATCGAAAGCGAACTCGACCGCTACCCTACGGCCGGAGACCCGTTGATCGCGGCCTGGCCCTGCCTGGTCGGCCACATGACCGCGACCGACGATCTATGGCGTGCCGCGACCACGCTGGCGAAGGAACGCGGCACCGGGATCACCGCGCATATGAGCGCCGACCCCGCTGATCCCGATTATTATCTCGCCACAACCGGCATGCGCCCGATCGCACATCTCGATGCGATCGGCGCGTTGGGGCCGCACCTGTCGCTCACCCACGCGATCTTTCTCGACAACGCCGAGGTCGCGTCGCTCGCGGCGAGCGGCACCAACGTCACGCATTGCCCGATGACCGCGATGAAAGGCGCCTATGGCGCGTCCAGCTCGGGCAAGTTCCCGGAAATGGCGGCGGCCGGCGTCAACATCCAGCTCGGCACCGACGGCAATAACAACGGCAACGCCGCGGACATGATGCGCGCGATGTTCGTGACCGCCGGTATTCACAAGGATGCGCGGCGCGATTCGTCGCTCTTCTCCGCCTATCGTGTGCTCGAGTGCGGCACGGTCAACGGCGCGAGCGGCGCGCTGCTCGATCATCTGATCGGCTCGCTCGAACCCGGCAAGAAAGCCGATTTCGTCGCGCACGATCGTGACCGGCCCGAATGGGTGCCGCTGCTCAACGTCGTCAACCAGCTCGTCTGGTCGGCCGACGGGCGCGGCGTGCACAGCGTCTGGGTGGACGGCCGCCGCGTCGTCGCCAACTATCGCTCGACGATGGTGGATGAAGAGCGACTGTTCGCGCAGATCGAGGCGGCCGCCCCCGCGATCATCGCGCGCGCGGGCAAGACGATACCGTGCGACTGGCCGGTATCATGATGCGGCAAATCTCATGCGGGAGTGACGTCTGATGAACTTTCAGGGACGCACGCGGATCGTCGTGCTGGCGGCGCTGAGCCTGCTTTATTTCCTGCTGATGGCCTCGACGTTCAATTCACTGGGCCAGGTGCTGCCCTCGATGGTGCCCGATCTCGGGATGGACTGGGCGGAGGCGGGCTTCGGCTTCACACTGCTCGGCATCGCCTGCGGCATAGCCAGCCTGCTGCCCGCGATGACGATCCGCCGCATCGGCGTGAGCCTGACGCTCGGCATCGGCGCGCTGCTGCTCTGCGCGGGCTTCGTCGCGATGGCGGGGACGCACGGCGTGTTCGTCTACCATGTCGGCGCGACGCTGCTCGGGCTCGGCTTCTGCTTTTGCGGCACCGTGCCCAGCGTCCACGTCATCTCGGGCATGTTTGAGCGGCGATCGACCGCGCTCGGCATCTATTTCACCTGCGGCAGCCTCGGCGCGGTGTTCGGCCCGGTGTTCTTCTACGTCGTGAGCGAGCTCGCGCATGGCTGGCGTAGCTACTGGCTGATCTGTGCGGCGGCCTCGCTTGCCGTCGGCGGATTTGCGATGTTGGTGACACGCGGCGGCGGGCTGGTCCGCAAGGAGGCGATCGATCTCGATGCCGCGCCCGATCTCACCCAATGGTCGCTGCGCCATGCGCTGGCGACGCCGCAATTCTGGCTGATCGTCGGCGCTTACACAGGCTGCCTGCTGGTCAACACCACGGTCCACAGCTTCGCCTTCCAGCATCTGATGGAGCATGGCCAGACCAAGGGCTCGGCGACCGCCCTGATCAGCATCGCCGCGCTGGTCGGCGCGGTTGCAGCGGCAGCGGCAGGCGTGATCGGCGAGAAGGTCGATGCGCGCCGGCTGACGATGCTCTCGCTCGGCGCGCTGGCGGTGACCTCGGCCAGCCTGTCCGTCGGCGCGGGATCGATCGCGCTCGGGCTGTTCGCGCTCAGCCTGGGGGTGGGGCTCGGCTTCAGCTACGTCAGCACCGCGATGCTGATGCAGGATTATTTCGGGCGCCGGGCCAGCCTTGAGCTCTATTCGGCGATGACCTGGATTTCGACGTCGGCGGCGATAGGTCCCGGCATCGGCGGCATGGTGCGCGATCGCACGGGCAGCTTCTCGAGCGTGTTCATGGCGATCGCCGCGATCGACGTCGCGCTGCTGCTCGGCGTGCTGCTGATGCGTCGGCCGGAGCCACGCGGCGCGGCGCTCGGGGAGCCGGCGCCGCTCGAGCGGACGCTCGTCTGAGCTTTTGCGCCACCGCTTCTATTCATCATCGCGGACTTGACCTGCAATTCACGGTGTCACGCGACGTTCTTTGTGGCTCTGGAGGTCGGATTAAGTCCGGCCTGACGATGCAAGCCTGCGTTTCGGCAGCGTCCGCCCAAGGCCGCGGGGACGCGCAATCGGGACTTGCTCCAGACCGCACCGAGAGAGCCCCAATCCTCTTGCCGAGTCTACAAGCGCGCCGGCCGTAAGCGCGCCGGCCGTCTTCCAACGTCCGCCAAGGCACCCGCGTGTCCGCAAATCCTGCACGGGGCACGGACGACCGCCGTCATGCAAAAAGCCCCGCCGGCAAAGGCGGGGCTTTTCGTCGCTATAGTCGCCCGAAAGCGTAAGATCAGAATTTGAAGCTGAGCGTCCCGAACACCTGGCGCGGATCGACATATTCCACGTTGGTCTGCCCGGCGCCGTAGGGATCGGCGAACTTGGAGGCGATGCCGAGCTTGTTGGTGACGTTGGTCGCCGAGATCGACGCCTTCCAGGGCTTGTTGTCGGGCTCGTAGGAGATGAACGCGTTGAACAGCGTGTAGGAGGGAACGCGGTCGAACTCGGAGACGTCGAACAGCGCGTAGTTATAGTGGCCGCGATAGACCGCATCGCCGCGTAGCGAAACCGAACCGCCGAACATATGCCAGGTATAGCTCGCGCTGATGTCGCCCTGCACGCCCGGCATCTTGGGCACGGCATTGCCATCGACGTCCTGCCGCGCGGCGGCGACGGCCGCGATGATGCGCGGATCGTAATAATAGGCCGCTGGGAAGCCGAGCTGGGCGAAGAGCTTGGAGCGGACCTCCGCGGCGGTCTGCGCGTCGATCGTAAGATAGTGGCTGGTGAACCGGCCCTTGCTCAGCGAGATGTTACCGTCAATCCGGAAGCCCTTGAAGGGCAGCACCGCACCTTCGGCTTCGAGGCCGTAGATATGCGCGGCAGGGATATTGTCAGTGCCGCCGGAGAAGGGGACGGGGTCTTCGGCCGTATACTGGAAATTCTTGTACCAGTAATAATAGCCGGCAAGATTGAGCTGGACCTTCTTGTCGAAAAAGTCGTTCTTCGATCCAACCTCCGCTGCCCAGACCGTCTCCTTCTTGAAGGCAGGTGGCGTGAACTCCGGGCCGCCCTCGCTGAACGGCAGGTTTGACACGAAGCTGACGCCGGCCGGCTTGTAGCCGCGCGAACCGGTCACATAGACCATGTTCTCCGGCGTCAGCTTATATTCGGCGCTGACCTTGCCGGTGAGCGCCCGGCTAATCGCGTGACGTGGCGGGATCACCGTGAAATATTGATAAGGCTGCGCGCTGATCTTGTCGTAGCTGTAGCGCAGGCCGCCGATCAGGGAGAGTTGGTCGGTCGCATGATAGGTCGCCTGCCCGTAGCCGGCGATCGAGGTATGCTGGTAGGGGCTGTCGGTCTGGAAATTGACGCCGGTTCCGTCGGGCAGGACGACCGCGGCGAAGGCCGGGTTGGTCGTCTCGTAGATATCCTGCAACGCGCGCTGGCGGAGATAATAGATGCCCGTCACCCATTCCAGCTTTGCAGGGCTGATCGACGACAGCGAAACCTCTTCCGTGAAGGTCTTGCTCTCGTCCTGCCAGAAATCGATGTTGTTGAAGAAATCGGGATCGGCGAGCTTGTCGGAATCGAGCGTCTCATGCTTGTTCAGCCACTGATAGGCGGAGACCGACTTGAGCTTCGACCAGTCGCCCAGCTCCTTCGTCATGGTCAGATAGACCATATTGGTGTGCAGCCTGAACTTGCCCGGATAATCCTGCGTGACGACGCGGGCCCGCGGATCGGGATCGTCGAGATTCTTGAGCAGCGAGGCGTTACGATCGGTGTTGTAATGCTGCGCCTCGAGCAGGATAGTGAAATCGTCCGTCGGCTTCCACAATAGGCTCGCGCGGATGCCCAGGTTGTTGGCGTCGTCGAGCGGATAGTGGCCGTTGGTGCCCGGCACCTGCGTGGCGTAGCCATAGCCGTCGTGGTGGAGATATTGGGCGAAGGCACGGAAGGCCAGGTTGTCGGTGATCGGGATGTTTACCCCGGCCGTACCCTTGACGTAATTATAGTTGCCGTAGCTAATCGACGCTTGGCCGCTCTGCTCGCCGAGCACGGGCTTCTTGGTAATGACGTTGATCGCACCGCCGGTGGAGGTTTCGCCGAACACCGTGCCTTGCGGGCCGCGCAGCACCTCTACGCGATCGACGTCGAGCAGGTCCTGGTTGAGCGCCATGACGTTCGCTATGTAGACGCCGTCGATATGGAAGGCGACACCGGGTTCGGAATTGGGGTTCTCGGATGTCTCGTAGCCGATGCCGCGGATCGTGATGATCCGCTCCGATCCTTGGTTCTTCTCGACGGCGAGCCCCGGGACGTAGCCGTTGAAGTCGGTGAGCTGGTTCTGGTTGCGCTCCTGCATCGACTCGCCCGATATGGCGGTGATGGCGAGCGGCGTGCTCTGGATCGGCGCTTCGTGCTTTTCGCCGGTGACGACGATGTCGGCGATCTGGCCGGGCGCCGTGCCCGCGTCCGCGACTGCGACCGCCGTCTGCGCATGAGCGGCCGAAAAACTCATGGCTGCAAGCGACACGCTTGCCGCAAGCCGGACGTGATGGATGCGCGTCATCGGTTTGACCCCCCTTGTTTTCTGATTTACCCCCTCTCCCGGTCGAGCCCCGATTTACCCGGTAACTTCCATGTAAGTTTCGACATGCGGTGATCGATCGTCTTGTATGTCCACGCACAACAAGTTGATGGAGTAGTGTATGACCCGCGCCCTCGACTATGCGATCTTTGGCGTATCGGCGTGCTGCGAGGCGGTGATTCGCGTTCATCGGCAAGCGTGAGGATCGATCGGTCCCGCGCGTCATGAAGACGGACGGCCGCCGTTGCCGAAGCGCACCCGCCGCCATCCGGGCGACGACGCGATCGAAACTCTTTCTGCGCGCCACAACAAGACCGCGGTCGGCAGCTCCGGTAACGTCCGCGTAGGGATTAACAGGCCTTGCGGGAGCACAAGCAGATGAGCGTGATCGACATTCCCTCGCCGGTCGAGACGGCAGCCGCCTGGCGCGGCGATCGGCTAATGCAGGGCCAGTCGTGGGTCTACACGCTGTCCGATGCGCAGTTGCAGGAGCTTGAGCAGATCGGCATCCGCTTCATAGAGGAGGATCCTGATCTGCGCACCGTGCAGGCGGAGGATTATCCGCTGGCCGCCTGCGCCGAGGCGGTTGAGGCGTGGCGCCGCGAGGTCGATTTCGGGCGCGGCTTCCTGCTGGTGCGGGGCCTGCGCACCACGCTCTATTCGGACGCACTGTCGTCGGCGATCTATTATGTGCTCGGGCTGCACATGGGCGATCCGATCCGCCAGAACGAGATGGGCGACCTGATCGACCATATCTACGCCACATCGGACAAGACGATGGACGATCCGACCGCGCTGTCGTCCAAGGTGCGCGACAAGCTCGTCTATCATTCGGACAGCTCGGACATCGTATCGCTTATGTGCTTGCGCCCGGCCAAGCAGGGCGGCACCTCTTGTCTCGTCTCAGGCGCGGAAATCTACAACGAGATACTGCGCCGTCGCCCCGATCTGGCCCGGCTGCTGCTAGAGCCCTTCAACTGGGATTGGCGGCGGCAGGATCACAACGCCCCCGCCGACACCTACAGCTCGCCGATCGTCAGCTTCGAGCAGGACGTGTTCAGCATGTATGCCGGCTCGCTCTACATCGTCACCGCGCAGGAATATCCAGGCGTCCCCAAGCTGACCGAAGACCAGCTCGAGGTGCTTCGGCTGTTCGACGAGATCACCTACGAGCCCGGCATGGCGATCGACATGGATTTCCGCCCCGGCGACATCCAGTGGCTGTCCAACTACGCCGCGCTGCACGCGCGCACCGGATTTGCCGACTATCCCGAGCCGCAGCGCAAACGGCATCTGCTGCGGCTGTGGCTGAGCAGCAAGACCGATCGCCCGCTGGTGCCCGGCTTCGGCAAGAACGGCGTCGTCCAGCACCGTGTCGCGCCGCGCGACGGCGGGCCCGAGCATCCTGACGGCCGCTTCCACGTCGGCATCGCAGCGGTGCCGCGGCTGATGGTCTAACGGTCCATCGCCGCGGCGGAGGACGGCGCTCAGTCCCCGCGCGGTGGCGCCATCAGCAGCGTGCCCGCGGCGAGCGGCAGCAGCAGCAGCCCCAGCCCGGCGAGCGCCGGTCCGAAACTACCGAAGGCGTCCGCGACGAGCCCCGCGATCCACGGCCCGATCGCGGCGGCGCCCGCCAACGTCCAGATCGTCGCGAGCGCCGTCGTCCCGCCGACGTCGCCGAAATAGCGCACCAGCAGCACCGCCACCGCCAGCAGCACCACGCACGAGCCGATCCCGAAGGTCAGCGCGAACCCCCACACCGCCGGCGACCCGTGCGCGACCGCGAGCAGCACCATCCCGATCGCCTCGAGCAGGAGCGACGCCGTGAGCATTCGCCTGGGTGCGAAATGGCGGGTGAGGAAGCCCGACGCCCCCGTCGCCAGCGCGCCGATCAGCCCCTGCAGCCCGAGCATCCACGCCGCATAGTCCGCGGACCATCCTTGGCGGGCGAGATGCGCCGCGATCACGCTTTCGACCGTGACGACGCACACCTGCGTCGCGATCATTCCGAGTGCCATGACGAGGAACGGCGCCGCGGTGACGATCTGCCGATAGTGCGGTCCGGGCGCGACGGCCGGGGCATCGGGCGCCGCCGGCGGCGGCTCGCGCAGCAGCCATGAACAGGCGCCCGCCATCGCCAGCCCGGTCAGCGCCATCGCCTGCCAATAGAGGCGCCAGCCGCCAGCGCCAGCGCACATCGCCTGCGCGACCGGCGGGCCGATCGCGTTCCCGAACATGCCCAGCATCAGATAGAGCCCGATCATGCGCGGCGCCCGCGCGCCCGACCAACCCGCGATCAGGTAGATGCCCGGGGTATTGGCCGCCAGCGAGAAGCCCACGCCGGCGAGCGCGGTCGCCGCGTACATCGTCGCAAGCTCCGCCGTGGCCGAGGCGAGCAGGAAGGCGGCCCCCAGCACCACGCCGCCCAGCGCCAGCGTCCAGCGCGCGCCGATCCGTCGCATTAGGAAGACCGGCAGCGGCGCGCCGACGCAGGCGCCGATCACCACCGTCGTGAACGCGCTCCCCGCCTGCGCCGAGGACCAGTGCAGCGTGCCCGCCATCGCGAACAGCGATATGCCGAGCGAGGCGAAGACGGTGCCCTGCGCGAACACCATCAGCACCGAGGTGACCGCGAGCACGACCCATTCGCGCGCCGACGCTGCGACTACAGGTGACCGGACCACAGCGATCGTCAATGCGGGGTGTCGCCGAGCACCTGGACGCGGAAGCCCGACCGCGTATGCGGAAAATAATCCCAGATCGCCGAATGCTGCGCGCAGCGATTGTCCCAGAAAGCGATCGAATGCGGTGCCCAGACGAAGCGGCACTGGAACATCGGGTGCTGGACGTGGATGAACAGATAGTCGAGCAGCGCCCTACTCTCGGCGGCGGGAATGCCTTCGATCGCGGTGGTGAAGCCCTTGTTGACGTAGATGCACTTGCGTCCCGTCACCGGATGCGTGCGGATCACGGGATGCGAATGGCGGGGCAGCTTCATACCTTCGGGCGTGATCCCGCCGAAGCCGACAGCCGAATCGTGGACCGCGGTCAGCCCGTCCAGATGCGCCTTCATCCGATCGGACAGCGCCTCATAGGCGGCGTACATGTTCGAGAAGACGGTGTCGCCGCCATGATCGGGCACAGTGTGCATGTAGAGGATCGAGCCCAGCGGCGGCTCAGGGTCGCAGCTCATGTCCGAATGCCAGTCCTCGCCCGCGACAAAGGTGGAATCCTTGTCGGCGTGGATCAGCGTCACTTCGGGATGGCCGGGCGCGCGCCACGGCGCGGTGCTCTCCGCGATGTGGATGCCACCGAAATAATTTGCGAAGCGCTTGTGATCCTCGTGGCTGATCGGTTGGTCGCGGAAAAAGATGCACACCCGATCGGCGAGCGCCGTATGCAGCTCGTCGACCTGCTGATTGGACAGCGGCCGGGTTAGGTCGACGCCCGATATCACGCCGCCGATCGTCGGCGTGAGCGGGGTCACCTGGATGGATTCATAGGTCATCGGCGAATACTCCTCGAAATCTAGCTGATCGGCCACGCGCTCATCGTCGGCAGGCCCGAGCGCCCGACGAGCGCGTCCGCCGCGACCTGCGCGTCGGCACAGAGCCGCTCCTCATCGATTGTCGTGCAGCGATAATCGTCGACCACGCGCACCCCATCCACCCAGACGCTATGCACGCCGCGCCCGTCCGCCGACCAGACGAGCTGGTTGACCGCGTTGTGCAGCGGCCGCCATTCGGGCCGATCGGTGTCGTGCAGCACGATGTCCGCCTTCATCCCGACCGCGAGGCTGCCGATCTCGTCCTGCAACCCCATCGCGCGCGCGCCGTTGAGCGTCGCCATCTCGACCGCCTGGTGCGCGGGAAACAGATCGGTGTCGCGCCGCGCATCCTTGAACAGCCCGGCCATCAGCGTCGTCACGCGCATCATGTCGTGATTGTCGGCGCCGTCAGTGCCGAGCACGAGGTTGACGCCCGCCGCCGCCATCTCGGGAAAGAGCCCGACGCGGCTCGACCCGTAGCCGCCCTTGAGCGCGGCCCCCGGGCAATGGACGACGTTGGCGCCGGTCTCGGCGAGCAGCGCGACCTCGGACAGATCGGTGTGGACCATGTGGACGAGGCTGACGTTCGCGCCGAGCACACCGAGCGAGGCGAGATGCTCGACAGGGCGCTTGCCGGTGTTGGCGAGGTACCAGTCGGGGTCGTTCTGCACCGGGCTCATATGCGCCGAGATGCCAGCGCCATGCGCGTCGGCCAGCGCCTTGGCGCCCTGCCAAAGCGCATCGGTGTTGGTGTTGTGGCCGATCAGCAGCGGCCAGGCGGCGATCCGGCGCCCGTCTGCGGGATAGCGCGCGAGCGCCGCCTCGATCGCGCGAAGCGCCGTGTCGGTGAGCGCGGTCTGGTCGTCGCCGGCCGCGAAGGCGCGGTCCTGCGCCCAGGTGCCCACCCTACCACGGATACCGGTGTCGGCGATCGCGTCGGTCACCGCTTCGAAGGCGAGCAAAGTCCCCGCTTCGAGGAAGCAGGTCGTGCCGGTCTTGAGCATGGCAAGCACCGCGAGCCGCGCGGCGAGCGCCTGGTCGGCCGGGCTGTTGCCTTCGTAGAGCGGGATAACCCAGCGCATCAGCGACTCGTCGAACGGCAGCGCCTCGGGCATGAAGCCCTTGAGCAGCGTCTCGGTGAGATGGACATGACCGTTGACGAAGCCCGGCGTCGCGACGAAGCGGCGCGCGTCGATAGTTTCGCGCGCGGCACACTCGGCCCCGATGCCGGCGCGCTTACCGATCGCGACAATGCGATCGCCCGCGATCGCGATTGCGCCGTCAGTGATCACCCGGCGCGTCGCATCCATCGTGACGATTGTGGCACCGGCGATCAACGTATCGACGTCCATGCGCATCCCCCTCCCTTATCGTCATCCCGGACACGATCCGGCATCCCGAGCCGCAAACGACATCGCGCGAAACCCTGGATCCCGGATCAAGTTCGGGCTGACGAAAACCCGAATCCTGTTCTAGGATCGGCCATAGCGCCGCGCTTGCGCGACCGCGGCGCTTTTGTTGATCCGCTCAGACCGGCCGTTCGCCTCGCACCCAGGTGCGGTGGACGAGCCGCTGGTAGCGCGTGACGTCGAAGCGCGTGCCCCTATGCAGCGTGCAGCGGTTGTCCCAGATCAGGAGGTCGCCGACGCGCCATTTGTGCCGGAAGACAAAGCGGTCCTGCGTGACGTAGTCGACCAGCTCGGCGAGCAGCGCCAGCGCGTCAGCGTCGTCCATGCCCTCGATGCCGGTCGTGGTGCCGGTGCTGATCCACAACGCTTTGCGACCGTCCGCGGGATGGCAGCGGACCATGGGATGGACGACGTCGGCAACGTAGTCGCGATCGGGATCGAGCGTGACGCCCTTGAGCGCCATCAGCGACCGCCAGCTATGCCGGACCTGCAGTCCGTCGAGCACCGCCTTGCGCTCGTCCGGCAACGTCTCCCACGCCGCGCAGAGATCGGCGAGCAGCGTATCCGATCCCTCGGCGGGCACCTCAAGCGCGAGCAGCATCGTGCACATCGCGGGTCGCTCGAGAAAGGAGGCGTCGGTGTGCCAGCCCTGGCCGGCATCGACGTCGCCGATGGTGCGACCGTCCTCGACCTTGTTCGACAGCACATAGACCTCGGGCAGGCCGGGGACGGTGTATTCGAGCCGCTGGTTGGTCTCGGGCTCGCCGAACGCGCGCGAGAAGGCGAGCTGCGCCGCAGGCGAGAGGTGCTGGTCGCGGATCACCAGCACGCCGTGGTGGTTGAACATATCGACGACCTCGGCGTGCAGCGCCGGTCCGCCGACGGCGAGGTCGATGCCGCTGACCTCGATGCCAAAATCATCGGCGAGTGGACGGGTTTGCATCATCGTCGGTCCTCCACCCAACGGTAGGCGCCCGAGAGCGGTCTCGCACCGCACGCCCGGATGACAGGAGACACGCGAACGCCGCATCCGTCTTGATGGGCGGCGTAGGGATTGTTGACATAAAACATCGCGTATTGTGCCGAGCATTTTCCTGCCGATAGGCAAGGCTGCTTTTTGCTGCGCGGCGATCTATGCGCATGCCGATCAGGCGCTAAACGATCATACCCGGCGTCTGTGGCGTCACGAGCCCCTCGGCGATGAGCTGGCGCGCGGCCGCGAACAAAGTGGCTTCGGCGCCGGGGGCCGCAACGAGCTGGATGCCGAGCGGTAGCGTCCCGTCATGCGCCAATGGCAGCACGAGCGCCGGTAGCCCCATCAAGCTGATCGGCTGCGTGTAGATGCCGAGATGGCTGCGCGCGTGCACGCGTTCGCCGTCGAATATCATCGTCGGATCAGCGGCCGTCGGTGCGTAACCGGGCACCGCGGGAGAGAGCAGCACGTCGCTCAGTTCGAACTGTGCGCGCGATCGTGCGACGATCCACGCGCGAAAACGCTGCGCGCGAAGATAGTCGTCCGCGGGCAGCAGCAGCCCCGCAAGCAGGCGGTCGCGGGTGGCCGGATCGAACGCCATCGCATCCTGATCGAGCCGCGCGCGATGGAAATTGGCGCCTTCCGCCGCGATGATCACCGATGCCGCCGCGCGCGCCAATTCGGCAAATTGGAGCTCCCGGCCGACACGCCCCTCCTTGCGCCAGAGCGGGGCGAGCGCCGCGCGCATCTCGTCCGTGATATTGCGATCAAACCAGCCCAGCATTCGCCCGAAGCGCAAAGCCCCATGCGGCGGTTCGACTCGCTCTGGCGCGCCCTGCCGCAGGACGTCGCGCACGACGATCAGATCGTCGACATCGCGCGCCAGCGGGCCGACGACGTCCAGGCTGTGGACGAATGGCAGGCAGCCCTCGCGCGGCAGATCGCCATAGGTCGGCTTGAGCCCCATCACGCCGCACAGCGCGGCGGGAACGCGCAGCGATCCGTTGGTGTCGAACGCCAGCGAAACCGGCACGCAGCCCGCCGCGACCGCCGCCGCCGACCCGCCAGCGGCACCGCCGGCGAGGCGATCGGGATCATGTGGATTGCGCGTCGTGCCGTAGTGCGCGTTGATAGTGACGAAGCCGTAGCCGAACTCATCAACGTTCTGCGTGCCGACGAGCACCGCGCCGGCTGCCTCGAGCAGCGCGATCGCCTTAGCGTCGCCGTGCGCGAACGGGCCGCTGGCGCGGATCAGCGACCCTGCCGTCGTCACCTGACCGGCCACGTCGAAGAGATCGGCCGCACCGAACGGCACGCCGGCGAGCGGCCCCGGATCGAGCCCGGCCGCGACGATCTTGTCGACGGCCTCCGCGCGCAGCAAGGCGCGACTGCGCAGGACATGCGTGAAGCCGCTGCTGTCGCGCCCCAGCCGCTCGATATGCGCGAGCGCGCTTTCGCAGACCGCACGCGCGCTGAGGGTGCCTGCGCGCACCTTCACTGCGAGCGCGGTCGCGGTGTCGCGATGCAGATCGGTCATACCCGGAATTCCAGCGCGGAGCGGCTGTGATCATCGATCGGGAAGGTCCTCAGCACCGCGACGTGGTCCTGCAGGACGATCAGATTGGCGACCGTGCCCGCAACGCACGCCTCGGGCACGTCAATGCCGGCCTCGGCGAGGCGTGCGCGGACGCCGTCCGCGGTCGGTCGGACAGGCTTCGTCTCTATCTCGCCGCTCAAAAGCCACTCCCTTGCCGCCGATACCCGGCATGGAACCGGTTGGGATCGCCGGCTGCGCCTCTATAGGCCGTAAGGTGCGGGGCGCTCAAGGTGGCGTGTGATCGCCATCTCCGGCGCCAAACCCCCAAATCAGCAACCTCAACGGTGGCACCGATCAGGCCTGCGATTGCAACGACGCCGCAGGCGCGGTCTCGATCGTCGCGCCGCGTTGCAGCGCGAGCAGCACGAGCGCCGCGGCGAGCAGGCTCCCCGCCAGGAGCATCGAAACCCTTACCGGCCCGACGCCCCAGGCAATGAAATAGCCGCCGGACAGGGTTCCGAGACCGCCGCCGACGACCCGGCCGATTCCAGTCAGCCAGCCCATCGCGGTGCCGCGCATCCGCTCCGGATAGCAGCCGACAGCCAGCGCCTGGCTGCCCGAGAAGCTTGCGTCCACGAAGAAGCTCACCAGCACGACCGCTACCAGCGCGGCGACCGGCATGCCCGTGCAGCGCGAGAGCAGCAAGAGCATCGCCGCCCCTAGGCAGAGGCTAGTCGCGAGCACGCGCCGCCGGCCGAGGCGGTCCATCAGCCACCCGGCGAGGATGCCACCGATGATGCTGCCGGCCTTTGCCGCGGCCGTGACGTAACCCGCGAGCGCCATCGATGCGCCCGCGCGCATCAGCAGCGCCGGCAACCAGAAACTCAATAGATATTCCACCGCATAGGTCGCGACGAGCAGGAAGAGCAGCACGGCGGTTCGGCGACCGAAGAGATGACCGATCAGTTCGCTCGGCTTCGGCAGCGCGACCTCCGCGATCCCGATACCTGCCAGCCGACGCGATTCGGGCAACCATGCCACCAACGCTGCGGTGCATAGTAGCGAAAGTGCGGCATTGGCTTCCATGAGCGATCGCCAGCCGGAGGCCGGGATGATCACCGCCGATGCAATGCCCGCCACGACATAGCCCAAGGCGACGCCAGCGATGACGATCATCACCAGCAGCGACCGTCGCGCAGCGGGCGCGTAGTCGGCGGTCAAAGCCATCGCGCAGGGGACGGCCGCGCCGAAAGCCAGGCCGACCGCGCCGCGCGCCAGAAGCAATTGCAGCCCGGACTGCGCCAGCATCGTGGCAACGGTGCACACCGTCATCACCATCGCCGAACCGATGATTAGCCGCCGTCGCCCGTAGCGATCGGAAAGCGGCGCGATCCCGGCGGCGCCGGCCAGCGAGCAGATCACCGTCGCGACATAGACCCAGGCCAGCGCAGCCGTGCCGATCTGCCGCTCCTTGGCGATCAACGGGCCGACGAAGCTGATGACGTTGGAGTCGAGCCCTTCCATCACCATCAGCACGCCGCACAGCAGTGGCGCGCGCCACACCAATCCACCGAGCCTGGAACGGCCATGCTGCATGGCAAGACTCCGTTGCGGGCTCAGGGCACCAGGACCAGCGACCCGAGGACGCGCTGCGCTTCGAGATCCTCATGCGCGCGGATCACCTCGTCGAGCCCGTAGGTCGATTGGGTGCCTAGCGCGAACACACCGGCCGCAATCGCCTCGACCACGTCCTTCGCGCGCGCCTGATATTCGTCAGCATACTCATTGTAGGTGCTGCCGCTGAACTTGGTGAGATACAGGCCTTCGAACTGCAGCTCGATCGGATCGAGCGGCTCGACGAGGCCCGAGGCCTGGCCGAACGACACCATCATGCCGTAGCGCCGGATCGCCGCCAGCGATCGCGTGAACACGCTGATCCCGACGCCATCGAAGCACACGTCCACCCCGCGACCTTCGGTAATCTTGAGCGTGCGAGCGACGAAATCCTCCTCGGCATTGACGATCACATGCGCGCAGCCGTTGGCGAGGGCGCGCTCCACCTTGCTCGCAGCGCTCACCGTGCCGATGACGGTGGCGCCGAGATGCCGCGCCCATTGCGAGAGGATGGTGCCTATCCCGCCGGCGGCGGCGTGCAGCAGGATCGTATCGCCCGCCTTCACGGAATAGCATTGTCGAATCATCCCCTGCACAGTGATCGCCTTGTAAAGCATCGCCGCAGCATCCTGCGCCGCGATCGAATCCGGCAGCACGAAGCAGCGATCGGCGGGGTAGAGCCGCGCGTCCGCATAGGCGCCGGTCGTCAGGGAGGAGGAAGCATAGGCCACCCGATCTCCCGGCCTGAGCGTTGCGACGCCCGCCCCGATCTCCTCGACATGGCCGACGCCTTCCAGCCCGGGGGTGAACGGCATCGGCAGCTTGTCCATCGAATGCTTGGGCGCGGTGCCGCGGCGATAATGGATGTCCGCGAAGTTCACGCCGAGCGCGTCGTGGCGGATACGCACCTCGCCCGGCCCCGGCCGGCCGGGATCATGATCGACCATCCGCATCACCTGCGGACCGCCCAGTTCCTCGACGATGATGGTCCTGACCACGCAAGCTGCTCCCTAAAGATGTGACGCACCGGATCGCTCACCGCCTCGCACTTCTGCGATACGAAGGCTCGGCATGCCGTCACCCGATCCGTTTGCGACGCGGCGATCCGCCGCGCGTTCGTCCTGCGAAGGGTTAAGGGCGGTTCGCCGACCGGGCGAGCCTTCTCCGGTCGCAGCCGTCTTTCTCCATCAATTCGGGCATGTCGCGACAAGCCGACCGCCGACGGCGCTACGCGATGACGCCCCAATCCACGCGGGGATGGGAGAGTTCGGTAATGCGGGTGCGCGCGACGCCGGGCGCCACCGCGGTGCGCTGCGAATCGGCGCGGCCCTGGACACCGGTCTTGCCGAACTTCGCCGCCATCGGCCGACCGACGTCGCGCCGCAGCCACAGTCGCAGCAGATGGCGCTTGCGGCCGAACTCGCGGTGGTCCTGATAGGCGGTGCGCGAATGCAGCGCCGAATAGTTGAGCAGCCACTGCATGTCGCCCGGGTGAAAATCCATCGTGATCGGCAGGCCGGGTTCGAGGAATATCTCGTCCATCACGTCGAGCAATTCCCATTGCCCGGGCGTCATCCGCGGCACCTCGGGATAGTCCTGCGCGGTGCGGATCAGGCGCGATCCGGCATACATGCTGAACACGCCGTCGACCAAGCAGGCCATCGGCGAGGTATAGTAGCGAGCCGGGGCGTCGTGATCCTGGCGGTACCAGTCGTAATGCCAATCCTCGAACAGAAGCGGCGCGAGATCGGGGCGACGGCGCGCGACCTCGTTGTAGATCGAGGCGCCGCTGATCAGGATCGACTCACCCCCGGCGCGCGCACCACGCAGGCACATCAGCGCGACGACGTCCGAACTGTCCGAATGGAAATTGAGTCGATCAGTAGTGCGCGATCCCAACGCCTTCGGATCGTCGGCGGACAGATCGGTGATGGCGAAGACATGGTCGAACACGTCGCCGAGTTCGTTCTGCCGCATTGGCTCGCCGACATGCAGGCCGACCAGGAAGAAGATCGCGGCGCTCAGCGCGTCCGAATAGAGATGCGAGCGCAAGCCGCGCACCAGCACGAAGCCGCGCCCGTGGTCCATCGCCTGCGTCCAAGCGCGCAGTCCGGCCGCCGTGCGCGGCAACGGGAAGTCGCCCGCCTGTACCGTGCGGACATCCGGGTCCGCATCGAGGAAGGCCGCACCGACCGTTTCTAGTTCGCGAAGCTCCGGCTCGGACAGATGGTATATCCATTCGGTCGATGCCTGCAGCTCGTCGCCACGCCAGGCGGCGGGTCCGGTAATGATCTGTGCGGCCATCTTCAGCATTGACGATCTCCAGATGGATAGGGCGAAACAACAGAGTCGGTGAAGGTGCACTGCGCTCGGCTTGTCCATCGATCAAATTCATTGTCAGGATAGTTACATCTTGATTAGAGATGCGAAGGTGGAGCTTCGTCAAATCCGCCATTTCCTTGCCGCGGTCGAAGCGCGACAGTTCACCCGCGCGGCGGGGCGGATGAACATCGTGCAATCCGCCCTCTCGACATCGATCTTGGCGCTGGAGCGCGAAGTCGGCTCGCGTCTGCTGATCCGCGATAGGCGTGGGCTGCGCCTGACGCAGGCCGGCGAAGTGTTCTTCCACAAGGTGAAGCTCGGCGCGCAGCTGATCGCGGAGGCCGCCGACGCCGTCGCCGAAGTGGAGGGGCTGAAGCGCGGCGTGCTAACGATCGGCTCCGTGCAGAGCGTCGCATCGTTCATCGACCTGCCGCGCGTGTTCGCCAAATTCAACAGCGCCTATCCCGAGATCGAGGTCCGGCTGCGCCAGGGCCGGCTCGAGGATGTCGTCGACGACATCCGCGCCCGGCGCCTCGATCTGGGGCTCCTGCCCATCATCGAGCCGCTGAAGAATCTAGGCATGGTGACGATCATTGAGGAACCGCTGACGCTCGCTTGCCCGCACGGCAGCGCCTTCGCGCTTCGGCGCGCCATATCCATCGAGGACCTCGCCGGAGAGGCCTTCATAGATTTCCAGCCGCGCTGGGGCACGCGGCCGGTCGTCGATCGCGTCTTCGCGGAGGCACAGGTTGATCGACGCGTCCAGTTCGAGATCAACGAGATCGATGCCATGCTGGAGATGGTGGCCCTGGGCCTGGGCCTTGCGGTCATCCCGCGCTCGGTTATCGAGGCGCGACGCGATATGGTCGCGATGGTGCCGCTGCAGGGCCGGGCGCCGTCCTGGCGGATGGCAGCGGTCTTCCTCGACGGCGAAGGCCCGGATGACCGGCCCGTCGATGCCGCACCCCGCGCCTTTGTGGATGCGCTCTGCGATCTGGACGGCCTGCCTCCCCTCGATAGCGACATTGGGAGCGAGGCATGACGCCCGGCGGCGAGACGGCGCAGCGGATGGAACCGTGGAACTTCTCCACCGCCGCCTATGCCGAGCAGGACCGCGCGGAGGGCTGGCGACGGGCGCTGTCTAGCCTGTCGATCACGCCGCGCGACTTTACGATCGATCCACGCTTCTTCGGCATCGCGTCCGCGATCCGCACCCCGCACGAGACCGAATATCTCTATCTATCGTCGCGCGCGCAAACGATGGAGCTGCCGCGGTCCGATCCGGCCCAGGCCTTGCTGGTGCTATTCATCGAGGGCAAGGGCCTCGCCCGTTCCTCAAGCGGCGGCGTGCTGGGCCTGATGTCCGGCGATTTCCTGTTCGGTGCGCCGCGCACGCCCTGGACGCTGACGGTCGAGGACGATCTGCGCCTGCTGATCGTCCGGATGCCGCGCGCCTTGCTGGCGCCGCGCCTGATCGCGCCCGTGCCCGAGCCGTTGCAGCTCATTTCCGGCGATACGAGCTTCGTCGCCGTCTTCGCCGATCTGTTGACCTCGCTTTCGGCGAAGCTCGGCCAGATATCGGCCGAACAATTTCGCGCGATCGAGACGACGCTGGCCGAGTTGCTAGCCGCCAGCATCCTGAGCGAGGGCGACGCGGCGATGCTGGGCGGCGTGACAGGACGCCGCGCAGGTGTCCTCCACCGCGTCGCCCAATCGATCGAGCAGCGGCTCGGCGAATCCGAACTGAGCCTGTCCGACATAGCCGCCGCCAACGGAATGTCAGTCCGCAACCTCCAGAAGCTGTTCGAGGCGTTCGACAAGACGTTCAGCACCTATGTTCGCGCGCGCCGGCTCGAACGGTGTCGCGACGATCTCGCATCGCCGCTGCTCGGTCAGCTTTCCATCTCCGAAATCTGCTATCGCTGGGGCTTTACCGATCCGGCCTACTTCTCGCGCTCGTTTCGCGACGAGTTCGGCGTCTCGCCGCGCGAGTTCCGCCGCATGCCGCACCTCCACCAGACACCGGCACGCGAGGGGCGCGCGCGCCATCGCGGAAGGCCGGGCGGCCTTGATCCGCTCACGATACCAGACGCTCCCGCCCAGACCGCACCACCCCCGCCCCTCGATCACGCCGACGCGGCGCCGCGGGACCATCATCTCCCGGTCTCACCGGACACGATCCACTGGGGCTTTTTCAGCCGCAATCTGAGACCCGTGCTCGAAGTGCGGTCGGGCGACACGGTCACGGTCGAATGCCTGACGCATCACGCCAATGACGATCATGCGCGCATGATCGCCGGCGATCCCGCTGCAGAGACCGTGTTCGAATGGACGCCCGAGCACAAACGCATCGACCGGCGCGGCGCCGGGCCGATGGATGCGTCCGTTGCCGGTCGCGGCGCCGGCGAAGGCTTCGGCGTGCATATCTGCACGGGCCCGATCGCCGTCGCCGGTGCCCGACCGGGCGATCTGCTCGAGGTGCGCATCCTCGCGATGGAACCCCGGCGCTGCCAGAATCCGGAGTTCGCGGGCCGCGCCTTCGGCAGCAACGTCGCCGCCTATTGGGGCTTCCACCACAAGCATATGCTGACCGAACCGCGCGAGCGCGAGGTCGTTACCATCTACGAGGTGGATTGCGCGGATGGCGGCCATACAGCGCACGCCGAATACAGCTATCGCTGGACGCCGCAGACCGACCCCTTCGGCATCGTCCACGGTCGGTATGATTATCCAGGCATTCCGGTCAATCATGCGACGATCCAGAAGAGCTGGGGCATCCTCGGGAACGTCGAAATCCCGGTCCGCCCGCATTTCGGCGTGATCGCGGTCGCGCCCGATCATCTCGGGCCGGTCGATTCGGTGCCCCCCTCCTCCTACGGCGGCAATCTGGACAATTGGCGGATGGGCGCAGGCTCCTCGGTGTTCCTGCCCATCGCGGTCGCCGGTGCACTGTTGTCGATCGGCGATCCCCACGCTTCGCAGGGCGACGGCGAGACATGCGGCACGGCGATCGAATGCTCGTTCACCGGTCGGCTGCAACTGATTCTGCACAAGCGCGCCGATCTCGCCAGCGACAGCATGGCGGACGTCAACTATCCGCTTATCGAAACCGCCGACGAATGGGTGATTCCCGGCTTCAGCCATCCTGATTATCTGGAGGAACTAGGGCAGAACGCGCAGAGTGACATATATCGCAAGTCCTCGATCGATTTCGCGATGCGCGACGCCTATCGCAAGGTCCGGCGCTTCCTGATGAGCGCGCACTCGTTGAGCGAGGACGAGGCGATCTCGCTGATCTCCGTGGGCGTGGATTTCGGCATCAGCCAGGTCGCCAACGGCAATTGGGGTGTCCACGCGGTGGTGCGCAAGGTGATGTTTAGGGCGGCCGTCGACGAACTTTAGAGATCGAGGACCAGCCGCGCCGACAACGCGCCCGAGCAGCAGATCATCATCGTGCGACCGGCGGCGCGTTCCTTCTCGGTGAGGATGGCGTCGCGGTGGTCCGGCGTGCCGGACAGCACCGCCGTCTCGCACGAGCCGCAGACGCCTTCGCGACAGGAATAGCTGGCGCGGATCCCGGCAGCCGTCAGCGCGTCGAGGATCGTCTGTCCGGGCGCGACCGCGATCGTCCGTTTCGCTTTCGCCAACTCGACGACGTAGCCGCCGCCGAGCGCCGCCGGCTCTGCTGCCGTGAACTGCTCGAGATGGACTTGCCCGGGCGGCAGCGCAGTGCAGGCGGCGCGGAAGGCATCGAGCAGGCCGCCGGGACCGCACGCATAGAATTGCGTGGCCGGCGGCGCCGCGGCGACGATCGCCGGGAGGTCCATCAACGGATCGCCCTCAAGGTTGAAGTAGGTGTGCAACGTCCCGCGCCGCGTCGTTATCGCGGCGATCTCTGGCAGCAGCGCGGCATGCGCCCGCGTCCGCGCGGCGTAATGGACCTCCCAAGAGGCGCCCAGCGCGGCTAGGCGCTGGATCATGCACCAGATCGGCGTGATGCCGATCCCGCCGGCGACGAACACGCTATGCGGCGCCTGTTCGATCAGCCCGAAATGGCAGCGTGGCGCGCCGATCTCCAGCGAATCTCCCAAACCGACGATGTCGTGCAGGTGGATCGAGCCGCCGCGGCCGGCCGGGTCACGCGCCACGGCTATGCTGTAGCGGGCGCGCTCGTCCGGCGCATTAAGCAGGGAATATTGGCGGACCATGCCGTCCGGCAAGGCGACGTCGATATGCGCGCCTGCCGCGAACGCCGGGAGCAGACCGCCATGTTCCCCTGCCAGGTCGAGCAGGCGGATATCGTCGGCGATGTCGCGCGCCGCGGTGACGCGGACGGCGATCGGATGGTCGATCATGGGCGGATCCGGATGGCGGCTGATCCGCCTAGCGAAAGCGCGCAGCAAGGGTGCGGTCAAGGCGCGAACGGCGCTCTGCGCGCTGGTCCAAGAGAGAGGGGGGAAGAATGCTGTCGGCTGCCGCGCCGCGCCCGTGCCGCCGCGCTGGTCAAGAAAAGCGGTGCGCCGCTGCAATTCGCCACGATACGCCGCCCCTATGATAGGACGTCGTCGGATTGGCGATGGGCAAGGAGATATCATGGAGCGACTGCCGACGGTGTTCTTCGGGCACGGCACGCCGATGATCGCGATGTGGGAGAACGACACCACCAGGGCGTGGCGCGATCTCGTGGAGAGCAATCCGCGCCCTCGCGCTATCCTCTGCGTCTCCGCGCATTGGGTGACCCGCGGCATCGCGGTGACCGGGCAGGCCGCGCCGCCGACCATCCATGATTTCGGCGGTTTCCCGCAGGCGATGCACGACTATGTCTATCCCGCCCGCGGCGATGCCTGGCTCGCCGGGCGGGTTGCCGACCTGCTTGCACCCGATCCGGTCGTGCCGAGCAGCGCGTGGGGATATGATCATGGCTGCTGGACGGTGCTGATGAAGGCGCTGCCAAATGCGGACGTACCGTTGGTGCAACTCAGCCTCGACGCGCGGCGCACGCCCGCGCAGCATTTCGAGTTGGGCCGGCGCTTGCGGCCGTTGCGTGACGCAGGCGTGCTGATCATGGGTTCGGGCAACATCGTCCACAATCTTGGTGGCGTCATCCGTCGGGACGGCGTGCAGCCGCACGCCTATGCCGCGAACTTCAGCCGCGCGATCCACGCCGCCATCCTCGCCGACAAGCCCCAGGTGGCGATCGATTTCCACAAGCTCGGCGTCGATGCGGCGCGATCTGTGCCTGACCCAGATCATTTCTGGCCCCTGCTTTACGTGCTGGGCGCCCGGCATGACGACGACGTCGTCGATCTTGCCACCAACTTCATTCAATACGGCTCGATCGACATGACGACGGTGACGCTCCGCGCCGCCTGATCCGGTTCAGGCGGGCGACGGCTTACGGTGCTGCCATTCCGCCCTGTAGCGCCGCACCAGCCAGGCGTTGAATTCGCGCTGTGCCTGCTCCTGCCAGCTATAGCGCCCCCGCGCGGCATAGCGCGAACGCAGGCCGATCGGAATCAGACCGTCGACGTGCACGTCCTGCGCCGCGATCTCGGCGGAACTGTCGAGATTGACCTTGAGGCGCTCGCGGAATAGCGGCTGTGCCTTGGCGCCCGGCGCTGCCAGCCAGCCACGCCGTGCGGTGATCGTGTCGTGACTATTGGCCTGAAGGATGATGAAGGCGATCAGGTCCGGCCGGATGATCAGCGACAGGCTCGGCGGCACGTTAGCGAATGTCAGCCGGTGGCGATCCTCGTCGGTCAGCTTCGGGAAGATCGGCAACAGCGCCTTGAGCGAAGGATTGAAGCTCGCATCCCGGTGGATGGTGCCATTGAAGCGGTAATAGCCGGCCGTATTCTCGGGCAGATCCTGCGGGAAGACGCATAGTTCGGAGGGCGCGATATCGTGCAGCGGCCCTGCGTGCAGCCGGTTGGCATGATAGCCATCATTATTGTTCTCGAACATCACCTTCCAGTTCCAGGGGAAGGTGGTCTCCTCCAATTCCATCGACGTGTCGGCATTGGCGAGGTCGTAACGCTCGAGAATCTCCGTCACCTTGGCGAGACGCGGTGCGAGCGGCGCTGCGTTCGGATCGAAGTTGACGAACAGGAAGCCCAGCCAATTCTCCACCCGAAACTGCGGCAGCCTGATCTTCGCCTTATCGAAATTGCAGGCGCGTTCCATCGCCGGTGCGCCGATCAGTTGCCCGTCGAGCGCGTAGGCCCAGTGGTGATAGGGGCAGAGGAAGGCGCGCGTATTGCCGTACCCCTCCGCCACCAGCATGGCGCGGTGCTGGCACACGGAGGACATCGCCCGCACCACGCTGTCGCGCCCCTTCGCGACCACGACGGGCTCGCCCATGTGCATCGCGGTGAAATAGTCGCCCGGCTTCTCGACCCATTCCTGCCGCCCGACGCAGAGCCATTCGCGAGCGAAGATCGCGTCCTTCTCGAACTCGAAGAAGCCGGGATCGACGTAGCAGGCCGGCGGCAGCATCTCGGCTTCGTTCACCGGCCCGATAGAGCTTTCCATGCCGGCGAAAAAGCGATCGTTCAGGATATCGGTCATGAAGCTCATCCAAATGTGGATATTATGACGAAGGTCGGCACCGTTTCGATGATATGCGAACCCTCAGCCGCGCAGGAACGGCTGCGGCGCATCGAAGTCGATCGCCTCGCTGAGCGGCGCCCAGCGCCCCAGATCCTGCAGCAGCGCGGCGACCCGCGACGTCGCCATTCCCACCGCGTCGGCGCCTAGCAGGAGGTTAAGTGGCGCGGCATCGCCATCGACCATCCGGACGATCGCGCGTGCCGCCTTCTCGGGATCGCCCGCCTGTCGCCCATGCGACTGATCGAGGATATGGCGCGCACGATGCGCACTTTCCGCATAGTCGTCGATATGTCCGTCGGCGCGTGCAAGCGCGGCGCCCTGGAAATTCGTGCGCAGGCCGCCCGGCTGGACGTTGGTCACCTTGATTCCCAGCGGCTCGACCTCCTGCGCCAGCGTCTGGCCGATCCCCTCGAGCGCGAACTTGCTGGCGCAATAGATGCCGGTCCCCGACCACGGCTTGAAACCGGATATCGAGGTGACGTTGACGATGTGGCCGCTCCGCCGGGCCCGCATGCCCGGAAGCGCCGCCTTGATGACGGCCAGCGGGCCGATGACGTTCGTCTCGAATAGGGAACGGATCTGATCGAGCGTTGTCTCCTCAATCGCGCCGGTCATCCCGCGCCCGGCATTGTTGACCAGCACGTCGATCCGGCCATGGCGGCGTTCGACTTCGGCCACGCAGACGACCGCGGCGTCGGAATCCGTCACGTCGAGCATCGCTGCGGTAGCGCCCGGCAGCTCCTGCTCGAACGCGGCGCGGTCCGCGTCGGAGCGCACCGTCCCCGCCACGGTGTGCCCCGCCGCGAGCGCCGCGCACGCCAACGCGCGCCCCAGGCCACTACTTGTCCCCGTGATCAACCAAACCTTGTTCACATGCCGTCTCCCGATCGCCAGGAGATAGTGCGCAAAGCGTCCAAAGCGCTTGCTCCGATCTACCGACTTTCTTGGAATCGGTCGGACCGACCACAACGCCGGGACGACTTCCGGCGCTTCGGCCCCGCATCGTCCTGCTAGCCGCGATAGTCACGATGCTGATCGGTGCAGAACAGGCTAGCTGGTGGAAGGTGCAGTTAGCAGCCAAATCACCCCTATGCAGCGCTGCCATCTGCTCGATGTTACGGATCAAGCTCTGATCTCGGTACAGTTTGGCGGCCAGACCTGCCTGCCAGAAGCCAGAGCGTTTCCAAGTCGTCGTGAAGTCCGCCATCAGCGATTGATGTGCTTCAATTCGAGGGAACGGACCACTGGCTCGAATTAGCCTAAGTCATCAGCTCGCAAGCTGCTCTCGTCGCGGTCACCGGGGGAGGAGCTGGCCTGTCAGCCAAGAGCGCGTTTGGCGAACGCCGCGGCGGCTGACAATCCGTCGGGGCCGACAGCGTGGCCGATCCCGTGCGAAACATGCGTATCGACCATCACCGAAGCCGCCCGGAGCGCTCTCTCAGCCAGCTCAAGCGACCGGAACGGCACGACATCATCGGCCGTGCCATGCACCAGAAGCACGGGCGGCCGACTACGGATCTCGTCTCGTACTCGCTCGGGCGCCACCAGCATGCCCGAGAAACCGATCACGCCGGCGATCCGCTTCGGCCTGCGGAGCGCGACA
>Ga0302314_10001785_pt1 | contig 40332 bp, 37 predicted proteins | sample III_Palsa_N2_3_FD_200533 | JGI IMG/M metagenome (GOLD analysis project Ga0302314, IMG submission 200533) | Peat permafrost microbial communities from Stordalen Mire near Abisko, Sweden - III_Palsa_N2_3 | ecosystem: Environmental > Terrestrial > Soil > Palsa > Peat permafrost | place: Sweden... | reverse complement strand
AGTGCCCCCACGAACCGGTCATAGATGCCGTCCTGCACCAGCACGCGGCTGCCGGCGGAGCAGGTCTGGCCGGCATTCTGGATGATGGCATTGACCACGATCGGCAGCGCCTCGGTGAGGTCCGCGTCATCGAACACCAGCTGCGCCGACTTGCCGCCCAGCTCCAGCGTGACGGCGCGGTGGTTGCGCGCGGCCGCCTGCTGGACCAGCGTGCCGACTTCGGGCGAGCCGGTGAAGGAGATATGGTCGATGTCCGGATGGCCGGTCAGCGCCGCCCCCGCCTCCTCGCCATAGCCGGGCACGATGTTGAGTGCCCCGGGCGGGAAGCCCACGTCGAGCGCCAATTGCCCGAGCATCAGCGCGGTCAGGCTCGCTTCCTCCGCCGGCTTTACCACGGCGGCATTGCCCATGGCGAGGGCGGCTGCGACCGAGCGGCCGAAGATCTGCACCGGATAATTCCACGGGATGATATGGCCGGTGACGCCGAACGGCTCGCGCAAGGTCATGACCGTGTAGCCGGCCTGGTACGGCAAGGTCTCGCCATGGACCTTGTCCGCGGCGCCGCCGTAGAATTCGAAATAGCGGATGAGCGCCGTGATGTCGGCGCGGGCCTGGCGGGTCGGCTTGCCGGTGTCGAGCGCCTCGGCTGCGGCGAGCGCGTCGAAATTCTGCTGCACGGCGGCGGCCAATTTGGTCAGCAGCCGGCCGCGATCGACGGCGGCGAGCTGGCCCCAGGGACCTTTCAGCGCCTTGCGGGCCGCCTTCACCGCCAAATCAACGTCGTCCCTGGTCGCGCGGCCGATCCTGCCCTTGACCTGGCCGTCGCTCGGGTCGATCACCGGGATCGTGCCGCCCGACGCCTCGCGCCAGACGCCGTCGATCAACAGGCCGGTCTGGTTCCAATCGAGCGCCATGGTCGCCTCTCCTCCCGCCTCATTTGCATTGGCAACATTCTGCCGGCCAGGATGGCGGGGCTCAATGCCGAATTTGTGTGAGGATGGCTCGACAAAGCGGCCGCTTCGACGGAATTCTGTCGGAACCGCTTGCGATCCAAAGGATTTTCCATGCGCTTCTCCCTGGGCTTGATTGCCTTGTTGTGCGCCCTCGCTGCACCGGCCGCGGCGGACGACGGCATCCTGCGCATCCAGCTCAACAGCGATATCCGCTCGACCGAGCCCGGCCAGAATCGCGACGAGAATACCGACGTGGTCGTGCTGCACATGATCGAAGGCCTGGTCGCCTATCGTGAGGATGCCTCGGTCGGCCCGATGCTGGCGCAGTCGATCGCGGTGACGCCGGACGGGCTCACCTATACGTTCAAGCTGCGCCAGGGCGTCACCTTCCATAACGGCGCGCCCCTGACCGCCGACGACGTGCTGTTCGCCTGGAAGCGCTATCTGGATCCGAACAACAATTGGCGCTGCCTCGGCGAGTTCGACGGGCATGGTCAGGCCAGGATTACGAACATTGCGGCACCCGACCCCGCGACCGTGGTGTTCACGCTCGACCGGCCGTCGGTCTTGTTCCTGGTCAACATGGCCCGGACCGATTGCGGCAGCGCCGGCATCTATCACCGCAGCTCGCTCGGGCCCGACGGCAAATGGCTGGAGCCGATCGGCACCGGCCCGTTCAAGTTCGCCGGCTGGAAGCGCGGCGAATCCCTGGATCTGGCGCGCTTCGACCACTATGCCGCCCTGCCCGGCACGCCGGACGGCTTGACCGGCAACAAGACCGCCCTGGTGTCGAGGCTGCGTTTCGTCGTCATTCCGGACCCGGCGGCGGCCAAGACCGCGCTGATGGCGGGCGCCGTCGACGTGATCTCGCGCGCGGTCAGTTCCGATCTGCCCGAGTATAAGGCCAGCCGCAGTCTCGTGATCGACAGCGCGCCGACCATGAAGGTGAGCGGCTTCCTGTTCCAGACCCATGATCCGGTGCTGCAGGACGCCCGTATCCGCCGTGCCTTCCTGATGGCGCTCGACGTGCCGCAGCTGGTCGATGCCGTCACCGACGGCGAATCGAAACCCAGCCTGTCGATCATCCCGCCACCCAGTCCCTATTACGGCACGCTGCAGGCCGAACTGCCGGCCCGGGACCTGCCCGGCGCCAAGGCGCTGCTGGCCGAAGCGGGCTACACGGGCCAACCGATCAAGATGGTCACCAACAAGCGCTACCAGGCGATGTTCGACGCCGCCGTGCTGGCCCAGGCCACGGTGGCCGAGGCCGGTATCAGGCTGGAGCTCGACGTGATGGATTGGGGGACCGAACTCGATCGCTATAGCAAGGGCGCGTACCAGGCCATGTCGTTCGGCTATTCCGCCCGGCTCGACCCGTCGCTGTCGTTCGAGATGGTGAGCGGCGACAAGGCGGTCGAGACGCGCAAGCTGTGGGACGATCCGCAGGCGCTGGCGCTCCTGGCCGACAGCATGCAGGTCGCGGCCAAGCCCAAGCGCCAGGCGATCTTCGACCGGATGGAGACGCTGTTCCGCGCCGACCTGCCGATGATCCCGCTCTATGCCGTGTTCCAGACCGCGGTCGTCCGCAGCAACGTCACGGGCTATCGCAGCTGGGCGCTGGGCCAGCCGCGCGGCTGGGGCGTGTCGGTGAAATAGGGGGAAGGTCGCCCTTCCCCCACGGGGGTTACTTCGGAATCTGGCAGCCGGTAGTACCCATGGCGCGGAACGCCTTGTCCGCCGGGATATCCTTGACCAGCTTGTAATAGTCCCAGGGATATTTGCTCTCGGCCGGGGTCTTCACCTCATAGAGCGACATGTCGTAGAGCACGCGGCCGTCGGGACGGATCGAGCCCTTGCGGCCGAAGTAATCGACCGGCGTTTCCTGCATCTTGTGCGCGACGGCGGTCGCATCCTTGGTGCCGACGGCCGCGATCGCCTTCAGGTAATGCGCGACCGAGGCATAGGTCGCCGCCTGTTCCTTGGTCGGCGCGCGACCGATCTCGGCCATGAAGCGCTTGGCGAAGGCACGGGACTGGTCGTTCTGGTCCCAGTAAAAGCCCGAGGCATTGTAGAGATGCTGGGCCGACTGCAGGCCGATGCCGTGGATGTCGGTGATGAACACCAGGAAGCCCGCCAGCTTCTGCCCGCCCTGGGGAATACCGAACTCGGCGGCCTGCTTGACCTCGGCGATGGTGTTGGCGCCGACCGAGGCGAGGCCGATGACATTGGCGCCCGAGCCCTGCGCCTGCAGCAGGAACGAGGAGAAATCGCGGGTGTCGAGCGGATGGCGCACGCTGCCGATCACCTCGCCGCCGGCGGCATTGATCACGCCGGTCGCATCGCGCTGGATCGAGTCGCCCAGCGCATAGTCGGCGGTCAGGAAGAACCATTTCTTGCCGCCGGCCGCCACGGCCGCCTGGCCGGTTGCCGCCGCCAGCGAATAGGTGTCGTCCGACCATTGGGTCGCATAGAGATTGCAGCCCTTGCCGGTGATGTCCGAGGTCGCGGCGCCGGCGATCAGCACGATCTTCTTGTCGGCGCCGGCGACGCTCTGCACGGCCAGGCCCGCCCCGGAATAGGGCAGGTCGGTGATGGCGTCGACGCCCTCGGACTCGTACCAGCGCTTGGCGATCTGCACCGCATTGTCGGGCTTGGTCAGAAAATCGGCGGAGACGACCTCGACCGCCATGCCGGCCACTTTGCCGCCGGCGTCGGCGATCGCCATCTTGGTCGCGGCGACCGCGCCCAGACCGCCGGCATCGGCCGCGACGTTGGACTGGTCGCCCAGCACGCCGATCTTGATGGTGTCGGCCAGCGCCGGTGCCGTGGCACCGAGACCCAGCGCCGCCGCGATCGCCATCGCGCCGTAAGAGATCTTGGTCATTCCCGGTTTCTCCCCCTCGTAGTTCTTCGACCTTTTCCGGTCTGGTTATCGCGTGTTCGCGACCGCCGCAACGAAGTCGGTCGATCGTCTCAATATTTCGGCACCCTGATCGCGATGGGGCGAGTGCCCGCAGGCGGCCAGCATCACAACTTCGGTCGCGGGCGTGGCGGCCGCGATCGTATCCAGCTGGGCCCGCGTGCCATATTCATCGTCCAACCCCTGGATCGCCAGGATCGGACAGCGGATCGCCGGCAGATAGGCCTCGATATTCCACAGCTTGAAGCGCGGATCGAGCCAGATATTGTTCCATCCCCAGAATGTTTGATCGACGGATTGATGGTAGCGCCGCAGTTTGCCAGCAAGATCGCTCGTGCGATAGAGCTGTTTTACCCCGGCGATGCTGGCGACGGTCAAATCCTCGACGAAGACATGGGGCGCCTCCAGGATCAGGCCGGCGACATCGTCGGGGCGAAAGCCCGCATAGATGAGCGCGATCGAACCGCCGTCGCTATGGCCGAACAGGATCGGCCGCTCGATCTTGAAATGCTTGAGCATCGCCGGCAGCACGACCTCGGCCTCGTGATGCATGTACTCGACCGGCCGGTCGCCTTCGAGCAGGGTCGAGGCGCCATGGCCGTAGCGCGAATAGATCAACATGCCGGCGCCGGTGGCGGCGGCCAGCCGTTCCGGAAAATCCTTCCAGAGCGCCACCGAACCCAGGCCTTCATGCAGCATGACGATGGTCGGGCGGCCCGGGCCGGTGGGGGCGATCCAGGCGGTTTCCAGCCGATGGCCGCCGATCTCGGCGAAGCCCGTCTCGATCGAACTCACAGGGTGGCGGCTCCGGCTTCTCGGTTGCGCAGCACGTGGCGCTGGATCTTGCCGGTCGCGGTCTTGGGCAGCTCTTCGACGAACTCGATCCAGCGCGGGTATTTATAGGGCGCCAGACAGGTTTTGACATAGTCCTTCAACGCCTGGGTCAGATCCGGCGCGGCTGCCACGCCCGGCTTCAGCACGACGAAGGCCTTGGGCTTCACCAGGCCCTGTTCGTCGGCGACGCCGATCACCGCGGCTTCCAGGATCGCGGCATGACCGAGGAGTGCTCCCTCGACCTCCATCGGCGAGACCCAGATGCCGCCGACCTTCAGCATGTCGTCGGCGCGGCCGCAATGGATGTAGTTGCCATCCGCGTCCTGGCGGAACTTGTCGCCGGTCTTGACCCAGTCGCCGAGGAAGGTGGCGCGCGTCTTGTCGCGGTTGTTCCAATAATGCGTGGCGGCGGTCGGGCCGCTCACCTCCATCTCGCCGACCTCGCCCGGCGCCACTTCCTGGCGCACTTCGTCGACCAGGCGGGCCTTGTAGCCCGGCACCGGCGTGCCGGTGACGCCGTAGCGGATGGCGCCCGGCCGGTTCGAGACAAAGATATGCAGCATCTCGGTCGAGCCGATGCCGTCGACGATCTCGACGCCGGTGCGCCGGGCCCAGCTGCGACCGACCTCGACCGGCAGCGCCTCGCCGGCCGACGTGCAGAGCCGCAGACGATGCTCGCCCTTCTCGACCAGACCCGGCGTCGCCAGCAGCGAGCCATAGAGCGTCGGCACGCCGCAGAACAGGGTCGGGGCCGCCTTGCGCAGGATGCCATTGACCACGTCCGGCGTCGGGCGACAGCTGACCAAGACCGAACTGCCGCCGACCGACATCGGGAAGGTCAGCGCATTGCCGAGACCATAGGCGAAAAACAGCTTGGCCGCGGAATAGACCACATCATTCTCGGTGATGCCCAGCACGCCCTGGCCGAACAGGCGCGCGGTCGCCATCAGGCTGGTCTGGATATGGACCGTGCCCTTGGGCTGGCCGGTCGCGCCCTATTAATACCGCCAGAACCTGGTAGCGGCCGGCGGGGCCGCCGCGGCCGCGGCCCCACCGCCGGCTTTTTCCATGAGCCGCTCCAGCATCAGCCGGTCGCCGCCGCCGGCCCCGGCGACGATGATCAACCCGTGCCAATCGGCGATCGCCGCCGCCTCGACCAGGCGCGGCAGCAGCGTGTCGCTGACCACCAGCGCGCGGGCGCGGCTGTCGGCCAGGATATGGGCGAAATCGGCCGGCTGAAACAGCGTGTTGGTCGGGATCGGCACCACGCCTGCCTTGATCGCCCCCAGGAAGCAGGTCGGGAAATCGATGGTGTCGAGCAGCGCCAGCATGACGCGCTGTTCCGGTTCGATATTCAGTTCGCGGAGCGTATTGGCGAAGCGATCGACCCGCTCGGCCAGATCGCCATAGCTGTAGCGGCCGGCCTCGTCGATGAACACGGTCTTGGCTTGGCGTCCGGCGGCGAGGTTGCGGTCGATCAGGTCTACGGCGGCGTTGTAGAGGCCGGGCGGGAACGGGGGACCTTCGTCGGCTTCGATCGCTACGGCCACGCTCATCGGCGTCCTCCCCTGTTTTCGTGTCGTAAGTCAGCCGCTTCTGTGGCGGCCGTCCTCGGTATCTCAGGCCGCTTCGAGCGCCGGCGCCAGATGCTCCTCGACCCAGCCGACGACCCATTCGGCCGCGATCTCTTCCGGCAGGGTTCCTGCGCTGGCGTCATGCAGCAGCGGTTCGCCGACCCGCCGGGCGCCGAGTTCGGCCAACAGCCGTCCGAACTTCAGGCCGCCCTCGCAATAGGTCGCCTTGTAGGTGCGGTCGCCCAGCGCCACCACGCCGAACGAGACGTGGCCCAGCGCCGGCCTGGCGGCCTCGATCGCGGCATAGAAGGCCTGGGCATTGTCCGGCACGTCGCCGTTGCCATAGGTCGAGCTGATGACGAGGACGGCGCTGGCGCCCGCGAAAATGCCGGCATCGAGCGCATCCATCGGCGCGATGGTGGCGCTGTGACCGGCACCCTCGAGCGCGGTCTGGACCTCTTCGGCGACGATCTCGGCGGTCCCGGTCATGGTCCCGACCAGAATGGTGATGTCGACCGTCATCGGCTCCTCCGCTACATTGGCCCACGACGCTTGATCGCAGGCTTATAGACGCACTATAATACTTGTTAGCCATCCGGCAAGCGTCATAGTTCATCCCTTAAGACGGATCCGCATGGGCCCTTCAGTTTCCGCCGCCAGCTATGTGCCGCCCGACCGGATGACCGACGCGGAATTCCTGAAGCGGCTGGGCGACCGCGTGCGCGAGGCCAGGGCGAAGCGCGGCATGACGCGCAAGATTCTGTCGCGCGATTCCGGCGTGTCGGAGCGTTACCTGGCCCAGCTCGAAACCGGCCAGGGCAATATCTCGATCCTGCTGCTGCGCCAGCTGGCGGTAGCGCTCGACATGCCGATCGAGACCCTGGTGCACGAGCATCCGGACCCGTCGGTCGATCTCGCCCATGCGCTCGAACTGCTGCGGCGTCTGGGGCCGGACGATCTGGTCGAGGCGCGGCAATTGCTGCTGCAGCGCTTCGATACCGCGGCCGAGACGGCGCGGCGCGGTCATATCGCACTGGTGGGTCTGCGCGGCGCCGGCAAATCCACGCTGGGCGCGCTCTTGGCCCAGCGGCTGAAAGTCCCGTTCATCGAGCTGGATAAGGAGATCGAACGGGCCGCCGGCGTGGCGCTGAGCGTGATTTTCGATCTCTACGGTCAGGTCGGGTTCCGCCGGCTGGAGCGGCAATGCCTGCAGGACCTGATCGCGCGTCATCCGGGTTTCGTGCTGGCGACCGGCGGCAGCCTGGTCTCGGAACCGGCGACGTTCGAGCTGCTGCTGACCAACTGCTTCACCGTCTGGCTGACCGCGTCGCCGGCCGAGCATATGGGCCGGGTCGTGGCCCAGGGCGACATGCGCCCGATGGCCAGCAATCGTGAGGCCATGGCCGACCTGCAGCGCATCCTCAAGGTCCGCAACCCGCTCTATAGCAAGGCGGATACGCGGGTCGACACGGCGGGGAAGTCGGTCGAGGACAGCCTGGAAGCGCTGGTCGCGGCGGTCGCCTGGGCGCCCTCTACCGCTGTTTGCGATAGAGGGGTTCCTGCGAAATACTGCTTCCCTCTCTGAAAATATGCATTATGATGCATATCAAATCCGGCGATGGGAGGACGTGCCATGATCACATTCGATGCGGTGCCCGAGGAATATCGGCATTGGACGATGAGCATCGACGGCCGTGTCGCGACCCTGGCGATGGACGTGGACGAGGATGGCGGCCTGAAGCCCGGCTATAAGCTGAAGCTGAATTCCTACGACCTGGGCGTCGATATCGAACTGTACGACGCGCTGCAGCGCATCCGGTTCGAGCATCCTTCCGTCGCTACGGTCGTGCTGACCAGCGGCAAGGAGCGCATGTTCTGCTCCGGCGCCAACATCTACATGCTGGGCCAGTCGTCCCATGCCTGGAAGGTGAATTTCTGCAAATTCACCAACGAGACCCGCAACGGGCTCGAGGATTCCAGCGCGCATGATGGGCTGAAATTCATCGCGGCGCTCAATGGTACGACCGCCGGCGGCGGCTATGAAGTGGCGCTCGCCTGCGACGAGATCCTGATGGTCGACGATCGGTCCTCGGTCGTCAGCCTGCCGGAAGTGCCGCTGTTGGGCGTGCTGCCCGGCACCGGCGGCCTTACCCGCGTCGTCGACAAGCGCAAGGTGCGCCGCGACCTCGCCGATATGTTCTGCACCTCGGCCGACGGCGTGCGCGCCGACCGCGCCAAGGAATGGGGCCTGGTCGATGCCATCGCCAAGCCGGCCGACTTCCCGGCGCTGATCAAGGCGCGCGCGGCAGCATTGGCCGACGCCTCGTTCCGCCCGGCCGATGCCACCGGCATCAAGTTGCACAAGCTCGATCGCACCATCGACGAGACCGGCTATCACTATGCCCATGTCGATGTCGCATTCGACCGTCCTGGCCGTTCCGCGACCGTGACGATCCACGCGCCGGAAGGGACGCAGCCGACCGATCCGGAAGCGATCCAAGCCTTGGGCGACCGCTGGTGGCCGCTGGCACTGGCGCGCGAGCTGGACGACGCGCTGCTGCTGTTGCGCACCAACGAGCTCGAGTTGGGCCTGCTCATCCTGAAGACCCGGGGCGACGCAGCCGCAGTGCTGGCATCCGACCAGACCATGTTGGCGCACCGGGATCATTGGCTCGTACGCGAGACCATCGGGTACTTGCGCCGGACCTTCGCCCGGCTCGACGTCACCTCGCGCAGCCTCTATGCCGTCGTCGATCAGGGCTCGTGCTTCGCGGGGCTGCTCTATGAATTGGCGCTCGCATCCGACCGCATCTACATGCTGGCCCTGCCCGAAGGCGACGAGAATCCCCCGGAAATTCAGCTCGACGGCCTTAATTTCGGTCTGCTGCCGATGGTGAATGGCGTGAGCCGGCTCGGGACCCGCTTCCTCGACGATGCCGACAAGCTCGCCACGCTTCAGGATCTCACGGGTCCCTTGACCGCCGAACCGGCCCTGGCCGCCGGCCTGGTCACGCTCGCGCCCGACGATCTCGACTGGGAAGACGAGATCCGCGTGGCGATCGAGGAGCGGGCGAGCCTGTCGCCCGACGCGCTCACCGGCCTCGAAGCGAGCCTGCGTTTTGCCGGCAAGGAAAATGTCTGGACCAAGGTCTTCGGCCGGCTCTCGGCCTGGCAGAACTGGGTATTCATCCGGCCGAACGCGACCGGCGAGCGCGGCGCGCTCAAGGTGTTCGGCACCGGCTCCAAGGCGCAATTCAATTTCGAGAGGGTGTGACCCATGGGGATCAATTATCAGGACCGCATTCCCAACAATGTGGACCTCGGTTCGAACCGCACCCTGCAACGGGCGTTGGAGCATTGGCAGCCGGAATTCCTGAAATGGTGGCAGGACCTGGGCCCGACCGACTATCAGGCGAACGACGTCTATCTCCGGACCGCGACCTCGGTCGATGCCAAGGGCTGGGCGACCTATGGCCATGTCCGTATGCCGGACTATCGCTGGGGCATCTTCCTGGCCGAACCGGACGGTGAGCGTCGCATCGGCTTCGGCGATGATTTCGGCAAGGAGGTCTGGCAGCAGGTGCCGGGCGAGCATCGCTCGACCTTGCGTCGACTGATCGTGACCCAGGGCGATACCGAGCCGGCCTCGGTCGAGCAGCAGCGCCTGCTGGGCCATACCGCCCCCTCGCTCTATGACTTGCGCAACCTGTTTCAGGTCAATGTCGAGGAAGGCCGCCATCTCTGGGCCATGGTCTATCTGCTGCACGCCTATTTCGGCCGCGACGGCCGCGAGGAGGCGGAGGAGCTGCTGTGTCGCCATTCCGGCGACGGCGACAAGCCACGCATCCTGTCGACCTTCAACGAGCCGATTTCGGACTGGCTCAGCTTCTTCATGTTCACCTATTTCACCGACCGCGACGGCAAGTATCAGTTGAAGTCGCTGGCGGAATCGAGCTTCGATCCCTTGGCGCGTACCTGCAGCTTCATGCTGACCGAAGAGGCGCACCATATGTTCGTCGGCGACACGGGCATCGCCCGCATCGTGCGCCGGACGCTCGAAGTGATGAAGGAACTGGGCACCGACGATGCCGCTTCGATCCGCCGCGCCGGCGCCATCGACCTCGGCACCATCCAGAAATACATCAATTTCTGGTTCTCCTCGGCGCTCGACCTGTTCGGCGCCGACCAGTCGTCGAACGCGGCCTCCTATTTCGCCAACGGGCTCAAGGGCCGGCCGGACGAGGCGCAGTATGACGATCACCTGGCGCTCGACCAGAGTTACGCGCTGGAAATGCCGAACGGCGAGGGTGGGGTGAAGGTCGAGAACATCCCGCTGCGCAACGCCATGAACGAGGTCTCGCGCATGTCCTACGTCAAGGATTGCGAGATCGGGCTCAGCCGCTGGAACCGGCTCATTCAGAAAGCCGGGTTCGAGGCGCGGCTGGCGCTGCCCAGCCCGCGCTTCCGCCGCTCGAACGGCAGCTGGGGCAATGTGCCGACCGACACCACGGGCCGGCCGATCGCCCAGGCCGAGTTCGACGCGCGCCTCGGCGACTGGCTGCCGAGCGACGCCGACCGCGGCTTCATCTGCAGCCTGATGCAGTCGGTGACCGAGCCCGGCAAGATGGCCGCCTGGATCGCACCGCCCGACCGCGGCATCAACGCCATGCCGGTCGAATATGAGTATGTGCGGCTCAACTGAAGTCCTTCTCCGCCCATTGGGGGGAGAAGGATTTAGGATGAGGCGGGCTTGGCCGGAGGGCCCCCACCTCACCCCGACCCTCTCCCCCAATGGGCGGAGAGGGAGCAGAGGATGAGGATGGAGTCTCATGCGCCATATCGCCATCATCGGCAGCGGCCCGTCCGGCTGCTACCTGGCCGATGCGCTGCTGCGCCTGGTGCCGGACTGCCGGATCGACGTGCTCGACCGGCTGCCGGTTCCGTTCGGCCTGGTGCGTTACGGCGTGGCGCCCGACCATCAGGGCACCAAGGCGGTCGCCCGCGTGTTCGACCGGGTGCTGGCGCGCGACCGCATCGGCTTTTTCGGCCATGTCGAGGTCGGCCGTGACGTCAGCCTCACGCAGCTGGAGACGCTCTACGACGCCGTGGTGATCGCGACCGGTGCGGCGGAGGATCGCCGGCTGGGCGTTCCGGGCGAGGATCTCTCGGGCGTGGTCGGCTCCGGCCGCTTCGTCGGCTGGGTGAATGGCCATCCGGATCACGTGGATGGGGATTGGCAGGCGCCCCGCTCGGTCGTGGTGATCGGCAATGGCAATGTCGCGCTCGACGTCGCCCGGCTGCTCGCCAAGGCGCCGGCGGAATTCGACGGCTCCGACCTGGGCGCCTTCTTTACCGAGCCGACCGTGCGGACCATCCATATCGTCGGCCGCCGCGGGCCGGACGACGCGAAGTTCACCGACCATGAGCTGGAAGAGCTGGCGACGCTGCACCAGGCCCGGCCGATGCTGGCCGACCCGGGCGCGCTCAGATCCGACACGCCGCGGACCGTGATTCTCAAGAATTTCGAAACGCTCCCGGAACGACCGATCGAAATTCGGTTCCATTTCGGTTTCGCGCCCGAGGCGATGCTGGGGAACGGCGCCGTGGAGGCCGTGCGGTTCCGGGGTGCCGAGGGCCGGCCGATCACGCTCGTGGCCGACCTGGTCGTGACCTGCGTCGGCTATCAGGCGCGCGCCTGCTGTAGCGCCATGCCCACCGACGGGGTGTTCGCCAATGACGGTGGCCATATCCGCGACGGGCTTTATACGGTCGGCTGGGCCAAGCGCGGCCCCAGCGGTACGATCCCGACCAACCGCATCGAGGCCCAGGCGGTGGCGCAACGCATCGCGGCGGAACTCCCGGACGGCGGCAAGCCCGGCGGTGCCGGTCTGCGTGCATTGCTCGATGGACAAGCCGCACGTTGGGTCGATTATGCTGGCTGGCGCCGGATCGAGGCGCTGGAGCAGGCGAGCGCGGCCCCGGGCCGCTGCCGCCGCAAGCTGACGGCGATCGAGGAGATGCTCGCCGCCGCCGGAGGACACTGATGAGCGACGATGTGCTGCTGGAGACCCGCGACGGCGAGATCGCCGTGCTCACGCTCAACAATCCGGGCCGGCGCAACGCCTTGAGCCTGGCCCTGCGCGAGGCGCTGGTGGCGACGCTGGAACGGCTCGAGGGCGATCCCAACGTCCGGGCGATCGTGCTGACCGGCGCCGACGGCAATTTCAGCTCGGGCGGCGACATCAGCGGCATGAACGCCGGCGACCTTGCCGCAGGCCGGGAGCGCTTCCGCATCAACCATCGCCTGATCCGCCTGATGATCAAGAGCGCCAAGCCGCTGATCGCCGCGGTCGAAGGTTGGGCTGCCGGCGCCGGCGTCGGCCTGGCGCTCGCCTGCGACACCATCGTCGCCGGCGCCGAGGCGCGCTTCGTCCTGTCGTTCGGCAAGGTCGGGCTCATCCCCGACTTCGGCCTGCTGCACACCCTGCCGCTCCGCGTCGGCCAGGGCCGCGCCCGCCAGATGATGCTCTATGGCGAACCGGTCGGGGCCGCGGCCGCGCTCGAGATGGGGCTGGTCGACCAGATGGTGCCGCCCGGCACGGCGCTCAGCGCCGCCCTCGACCGCGCCCGCCTGTTCGCGGCGACCGCCCCGCTGCCGGTCGGGCTGACCAAGCAGTACCTGGCGACTGGCCTCGATGCGGCGCTGGATTGGGAGCGCGACATGCAATCGACGCTGTTTCTGACCGCCGACCATACCGAGGGCAAGGCGGCATTCCTCGGCAAGCGGGCGGCGGTGTTTACGGGGAAGTAGTCTCCGTGGTGCGCCGCGCTTCCCCCGGTCGCATTCCATACCGCCGCTGGAACGCCCGGCTGAACGCGCTTTCCGATTGATAGCCCACGTCGGCCGCGATGGCCGCCAGCGACGCCGTGCCTGTCGATAGTTTGCGCCGGGCCAAGCCCAGCCTGAGTTCGGCCAGGAACGCCAGCGGCGCCATGCCGGCAGTCTTCTGGAACAGGCGGACTAAGGTCGCGCGCGACGCGCCCGCCTCTGCGGCGAGTTCGTCCAGGGTCCAGGCACGGTCGAGCGCCGCTAGCATAACGCCGACCGCGCGCGCGGTCTGGCGCTGGGTCAAAAGGCCCATGAGGCCGGTATCGGCCGGCTCCCGATCGAAATGGGCGCGCAGGACCATGATCAGGAGCGCGCTCGCCAGGTCGGCGGCGATGGCGCCGGCGCCGGGGCGGGCGCGGTCCAACTCGTCGCGGATCGTCGTCAAGAGTTGGCCGAGCCGCGATGCGTCGGCGCTGACCTGGGTGCGCACCACGAGCACCGGCGGCAGGGTCGCGAAGATCAGGTTCTCATGCGCGCGCTCGAACCAGAGGCGCCCGCACACCAGTTCGGTGTCGCCGAAGCCGTTGGATTTGACCAGGATCGCCGCATTGTGCCGGGCCAACAGGTTCGCAGTCGTGCGCAGGCCCACCGGCGTATCGACGCCGCGGGTGGTGTGCGCATCGCCGTGGGGCAGGATGGCGATGTCGCCGGCCTCGAGCAGCACGGGTGCCGCACCGGCCAGTTCCAACAGGCAGCTGCCGCGCGCCACCAGGTGAAACGGCGCCCAGCCGGGGGCGAGCGCATCATGGGGCGAGGCCCATTGCCGACCGAAGCGGCACAGGCTCTCCAGCTCCGGCCGCACCCGCAGCAACGGCGCCAATCCGCTCAGCGTATCGGGGGCATCGGAGGAATTCATGCGGGCTCCGTCCTGTCGATCCGCCAAATCGATCCGCTCAGCCATCGGGCTGATCCGCGCGGCCATCCACTTCGCCGTCGATCGCACCTAATTTCTGTGGACCGACGCGACCGATCCTTGGCCGCCGTCCTGAAAGCAGGAGAAAGCGAATGTATATGCATGATTGGAATGCCTATCGCCAGCAGCTGAACGGCCGGATGGGCGAGATCGCCAAGCTCAGCCCCGATACGATCAAGGGCTATCAGGCGCTGAGTGCCGCCGGCCAGAAGTCGGACCTGCTGGGGGCCAAGACCCGGGAGCTGATTGCGCTCGCCGTTGCCGTCGCCATCCGCTGCGACGGTTGTATCACGGTCCATACGGCCGCGGCCCTGAAGCAGGGCGCCAGCCGCGAGGAGATCGCCGAGGCTTTGGGTGTCGCGACCGCGATCAATGCCGGTGCTGGCCTGGTCTATTCCGCGCGCGTGCTCGACGCCTATGAACAGGCCTCGGCCCACTAGTTCTCATGCTTGGGAGTGTGGCGATCGCCCCGCGATCGCCCGTGACATCTTGAACGCCCTCCGTTCGAAGCGGGGGGCGTTCGACGTTTTAATGGGTAAGCGCCGCCGCCATGGTCAGGACCGGCACCAGAATAATCAGGACGCACAGCCCGCCCAGCGCCGAAATGCGCTCGAACCTCGTCCATCTTTTCCAGTCGGCGTAAAGATCTCGCATGATCGACACTCGGGTGAACGGCGCAAGCTGGGGTCGCTTGTTCATCATCAACGGATGAAACCCTGGGAATAATCCCGGGAATTCTTGGGCGCCGACGTAAAATGCGCCCCAACCCGTTCAAAGATCCCTAACGTCGGGACCGCCACGGATCGAAAGCCTTATTTTCCGCGGGGTATCCAGGGATGGGCGTGCCGTTCTGTCGCAGGAAGACGGCTTGGAACGCCACCGGTGCGAAAGCAGTTAACAGGGTGCTATTGCATGGGGAGCACCAGATGGCCTCGCCGAGGACACCCTCGCGACGGGACGCACGCGTCGATCTGCTGCGCGGCATCGCGTTGCTGACGATCTTCGTCGACCATATTCCCGGCAACCTGCTGGGTAACCTCACCTTTCGCAATTTCGGCTTCAGCGACGCCGCCGAATTGTTCGTCGTGCTCGCCGGCTTTTCCTCGATGATGGCCTATGGCGGCGCGTTCGAGCGCGACGGCGCGGTGCCGGGGCTGCGCCGGGTCGCCGCCCGCTGCCTGCGCATCTATCTGGTGCAGATGGGTCTGCTGGTGGCGACGCTCGCCATCATCTGGCTGTGGAACCGCCGGTTCGGCATCGATGGCGAGACGATCCAGCCGCTGCTCGACCGCGGCATGCGCAGCGGCATGGCCCATGGGCTGATCCTGGAGGCGCTGCCGGCCTATCTCGACATCCTGCCGCTCTATGTCGTGCTGATCGCGATCTTTCCGATCGTCTATCTGCTGATGCGCTGGAATGCCGCCGTGGCGCTCGCCCTCTCGGCCGGCCTGTGGCTTGCGACCAATCTCTATCCGACCCTCAACCTGCCGAACACCGTCTATGAGCGGCTGTGGTTTCTCGACCCGTTCGCCTGGCAATTCCTGTTCACCATCGGCACGGGGCTCGCCCTGCTGATGCGCCGGCGGGACGGACAATTGCCGATCGTGCCGGGCCTCAGGGCCGCCGCCTGGGCCTATCTGCTGTTTGCGCTGATCGCGACCGCGCCCTGGCGCATCTGGGGCCTGTCCGACTATCAGCTGTTCGTGGTGCCGATGGCGGAGAAGACCGTTCTGGCGCCGCTGCGCCTGTTGAATATCCTGGCCTTCGTCTATCTGGCGCTGACCTCGGACTGGCTGCGCGCCGTCGCGGCGCGGCCGTTCGTGGTGCCGGTCACCGCCTGCGGCAAGCATTCGCTCGAAGTGTTCGCGGTCGGCACGCTCCTGTCGCTGCTGGGGCGCCTGCTGTTCGAGACGTTCGGTACGCCGCTCTCGCTGCAGCTTCTGATCAACGGCCTGGGCTTCCTGGTGCTGTTCTGGCTCGGCTGGGTGCTGGAGCCGGGCCGGCCGGTGCCGACACGCAAAGGACCAGTCCATCACGGCATCTGATCCGTTTGCAGAATCAACAATGGATTTTTAACCAGACGGGGTCATGATCATTTCATGACGTTCCTCCCGTGCCTCGGCGGCGGGCGATCGGCCGATTGGGGCCGGGTCCGCCGCCTTTTCTTTGCCACCGTCGCAACGGCCGCGGTCGGCCTCCTGTCTCAGCAGGCGGTTGCCGCCGAGACGACGAGCCGGTCGGTGCTGCCTCATGTGGCGGCACGGCTCGCCCGCCATCAGCCCTTAACCATCATCGCGTTCGGCTCGTCCTCGACCGAGGGCGTCGGCGCCAGCAGTCCTGCCCATGCCTATCCGGTGCTGCTGCAGGCCGACCTCGCGGCCTTGGTGCCGACGGGCGAGACGGTGACCGTGGTCAATCGCGGCATCGGCGGCGAGGATGCTGACGATATGATGATCCGCCTGGCGCGCGACGTGGTGCCGGCAAAGCCGGATCTGGTGATCTGGCAGACGGGGACCAACGACCCGCTGCGCAAGCTGCCGCTCGACCGCTTCATCACCGAAACCCGCGCCGGCATCCTTGAGATGCGGCTGGCCGGCATCGACGTCGTGCTGATGGAGCCGCAGGATTGCCGCATGATGCGGGCGACGCCCGGTGCGTTCGCCTATCTGGATGCGGTGCGCAAGATCGGCGCCGACCTGGGGGTCCCGGTCGTGCGTCGCTACGACATGATCCATCGCTGGCTGGCGGACGGCACGGTGACCGAGGCACAATTGATGGCGCCCGACGGGCTGCATATGGCCGATGAGGGCTACGCGCGCCTGGCGGCCGAGGTTGCCCGGGAACTGGTCGAGGACACGAAGCCCGAGAGCAAGGCCCCGGCCACGATGGTCAAGACCGCGTCCAAATGATCCTGACCTACGCCTGGGTCGCGCTCGGTGGCGCACTCGGCAGCATGGCGCGCTTCTGGCTGGCGAATGCGGTCGGGGCATTGACCGGCCCGGATTTTCCCTGGGGCACGCTCGGCATCAACATCATCGGCTCGTTCGTCATCGGCTTGTTCTTTGCCGTCACCGGTCCCGGCGGCCGGCTCGACGTCTCGACCGATGCGCGGATCTTCGTGATGGTCGGCATCTGCGGTGGATTCACCACCTTTTCCTCGTTCAGCCTGCAGACGTTGCAGCTGATCCAGACCGGCGAAATGCTGCGGGCTGGGGCCTATATCGTGGGCTCGGTCGCGCTCTGCCTGCTGTTCGTCTGGCTCGGCTGGCTGCTTGGGTTCGCCCGCTAATCATAGTGCTTGAACTCGGGCCAGTCGGCCTCGAGCGACCGTTTGCGGTCCCGGCACAGCCATAGGGGCAGGCCGGTCTCGTACGGCATGGCATAGGGCTGCTCGATCCGGCCGACCGCCTCGACCGAGCCGTAGCTTTTCAGCAACGCCTCGCGCGTCCCGCCGAGCCGCAGCACGACGCTGCCGTCATGGCCGGCCGGTCCCCATAGATAATAATTGTTATGGCCGCTGATCGCCGGCGGCAGATGCCAGGCCGCGCCATAGAAATCGATGGCGCCGGCCTCGCCGTAGTTGCCGGCCAGGAACACGGCCCGGGCCTGGTCCTCGGGCGGCAGCGCCTGGTAGGCCGTGCCGACGGCGGCCGTCATCTCGCGCCAGCCGAACATGTCGGCGTAATATTGCGGCAGGATACCGATCCCACTCCGCTCGGCGGTTTCCGGCACGATGCCCAGTGCCCGCTGATAGGCGATGAATTGCTCGATCGGCAGGATCGGCAGGCCAAGCGGCAGCAGGATCACCCCCGTCGCCGCCACCGCCGCCAGGCAAAGCCCGCGCGCCCAGACCGGCCGCAGTGACCGCTCGACCGCCACGGCGCCGCCCGCCAGCAGGATCGGATAGATTCCGGCCGGGTAATAGGGCTTGCCATGGGCCACGAGCATGATCGCCATCAGCACCAGCCAAGCAATGGTGATCCAGCGTCGGGGCGAAAGCGCGAACCAGGCGAGACCGGCGAGCCAGATCGGCGCCGTCATCGGGTTCAGCATCTTGATCTCTTCGCCCAGATAGGCGAGAGGACCGAAGACCACGTTCTTGCCGTTGGCCGCGGCCGCACCCAGCTCGAGGAACGGCCAGCCATGCTGCTGTTGCCACAATAGGTTCGGCAGCGGGATCAGCAGGATGAGGGCGATGCCGAGCCAAGGCGTCGGTCGGAGCAGGGCCGTGCGGTAGCGCGTCGCCAGCAGCCCGGCGAGCAGGGCGACCAGATAGAAGGCGATCATGTATTTGCTGAGCAGCGCCACCCCGGCGATGCCGCCGGCGACGAGCCAGGCGTTCGGCCGGTCCTGTTCGATCGCTTCGAGGATCGCGAGCGTCAGCGCCAGCCAGGCGATCGGCTGCAGCACGTCGGTCGAGAGCAGCAAGCCGCCGATGACAAAAAACGGCGCGGCCAGGATGGCGATGCCGGCGAGCCAGCGCGCGAACAAGCCGCCGCCGAGCCGGCGGGCGGCGTCGGCCGTCAAGGCCGCGAGCCCCGCCGCCGCCAGCGCCGGCACTAGGCGCAGCCCCAACAGACTGTCGCCGGTCAAGGTCCGGGCCAGCCGCGCGATCCAGGGCACCAGCGGCGGCTGATCGACATAGCCCCAGGCCAGATGATTGCCGCAGGCGATGAAATAGAGCTCGTCGCGGAAATAATCATAGCCGCCGTTGGCGCCCAGATGCAGGGCGAGGGCGACGAGGCCGAGGACAAGGGCCGGGCGCTGAAGGATGCGCACCCTTACGCCGTGCGGATGCCGCCCAGGAAGCCCGCGACATCGCCCTTCAGCACCTCGCCCTCGGCGCTCATCACCTCGGCGGCGGCGCGGACCTCGCGGGCAACCTCGCTCGATTGATCGACCGCCGACGACACGTCGGTGATGCTGGCCGAGATCTGGTTCGCCGCCATCGCCACCTCCTGCACGTTGCGCGCGATCTCGCTGGTCGCCGCCCCCTGCTCCTCGACCGCCGCCGCAATGCCGGTGGTGATGCCGCCCATCTCGCGAATGACCGACGAAATCGCCCGCACGCCGTCGACCGCCGCCTGGGTCATGTCCTGGATCTGGGTGATCTGCTGGGTGATGTCCTGCGTCGCCTGGGCGGTCTGGTTCGCGAGGCTCTTGACCTCGCTTGCCACCACGGCGAAGCCCTTGCCGGCCTCGCCGGCGCGCGCCGCCTCGATCGTGGCGTTCAGGGCCAGGAGGTTGGTCTGGCTGGCGATGTTGCTGATCAGCGTCACGATCTCGCCGATCTTCTGGCTGGCGGTCGCGAGGCCGGCGATGGTGGCGTCGGTCTTCTCCGCCTTTTCCATGGCATCGTTCGAGATCGCGGTCGATTGGCTCATCTGCCGGCTGATCTCGGCGATCGAGGCCGAGAGTTCCTCGGCCGCCGCCGCCACGGTATTGACGCCGGCGGACGCCTCCTGCGCTGCCGCCGCGACCGTGCCGGTCTCGCTCGCCGAGCGGCCGGCGGCCTCGATCATGGCGTTGGACGCGTCCATCAGCCGGGCGGTCGCCTGGCCGACCGAGGCCAGGCTGGCGCCGACCTGGCCGTCGAAGTCGCGGCAGAGGGTGTCGACCGTGGTGGCGCGCCGGGCGGCCGCCGCCTGTTCCTCGATGCGCGCCTCGACCGCCAGCTCATGCTGCCGGCCGTTCTCGCGCAGCACGATCAGCGCCTCCTGCATGCGGCCGATCTCGTCGTCGCGGGTCTTGGGCGGGATCTCGACCGCGAAATCCTGCTGGGCCAGCCGGTCGATCGTGCCGGTCAGCGCCAGGATCGGCGCGCTCACCCGCCGGCGCACGATCAGGAAGCCCGCGACCGACAGGCCCAGCGCCACCAGCAGCAGGATGCCATCGAAAATCAGGTTGCGTGTGGCTTGGCCGGCCTCGTCGTCGGCGCGGGCGACCATTTCGTCCATCGCCGCATTGGCGACGCCGTTGATCGAACCCAGCGACGCCGCCTCGCGGCTGAGCCATTCCGGCGCAGTGATGTCGGGCTTCTGGCCGGCGGCGAGCGCATCATAGGTCGGCTTGCGGCGGGCGAGGCCCGGCCCCAGGAAATCGCTGTTCATCTTGGCAACCGCATCCACGACGGCCTTCGGCGTGTCCGGACGGGCGACGGCTTCGTTGACGATGACCATGGCGCCGCCGACGCGGCCACGGCCCTCGGCCGATTCCAGCACCTGCGCCGGGGTCCAGGGCTGGCCGACCGATAGGGCGGCGCCGGCCATCAGCACCTCTGACCCCGCGTAGTTGCGGACAACCCAGGCGGCACGCTTGATCGACAGCAGCTGATCGACCATCGGATCGATCAGTTTCAGGTTGGCTTCGATCACGTCGCTCGTATCCGACAGGGCGTCGAGATAGCTCTGGGTCAGTTTGGGCCAGCTTTGCACCACACTTTGGTCGCGCGCGGATTTAGGCTGCAGCAGCGCCGCATCCGCCTTGGGGCGCAATGCTGCGACCGCCTCATGAGCGGATTTCAGCGTGGACAATTTGGCCGGCAGGCCCGGCAGATCGAGCCGTTCCAGGATGGCGACGCCGGTTGTGTAGCCATCCTCGGCGGTCTTGCGCTGGGCGGCGATCACCCGGTCTAGCACGTCCGGCGCCGGCGCCTCCGCCATCAGCGGCGCCAATTCGTTGCCGCGCTCCAGGCGGTGCGACTGCAGCGCCTTGAACAAAGCCTGGGTCGCCGGCGCCAGGGTCGCGACCTTGCGCGCGTCCTGGCTGCGTCCGAGCGCTTCGATCAGCGACGAGGCGTTGAGCACGGTCAGCAACAGGCCCATGACGCCGATGATCAGGCCCAGGAGGGTGCGGATCGACAGGTTGTTGAAACCGGACATGTGCTTGGTGCTCCTCTTTTCGGTTCCGGTATTACCGGCCCTAGGGTTAGCGCCTCGATCTTAAGCCCCGTGGATTAGCGAACTGTAAGGATTTTTGAGCGCCGGAGGTCGATGTGTGAATGATATTGCAAATCATTCGCAATATCATCTAAGGTCGCTAGCCTTGAAGCCAGGGAGAGTGACCATGTCCGTGCAGCCCGTCGAAGCGACTTATCATCCGACCACCTTGGGCGAGCTCGATCTCGCCGAACGGCTGGTCGTCTGGTCCTTCCGGCGCTGGGTCTCCGGCACGGAGAATTGGGCATTGGTCGAGCATGAGTTCCGCCGGCAGTTCGCCGAAGGGGCCGCCCATGGCGCGCTGCGCAGCTTCGCCATGTTCGTCGAGGCGCTCAGGTGCCACGCCCGCCGCGTCATCCGCTATCACCAGCCGGGCTGCCCGTGCCTCGGCTGCGACGAGATCTGCGTGCTGACCATGGTCACGGCCGCCCAGGCCGGCGACATGAACCTGGCGAAAGCGACCGGCCGCTGGCTGGTCAAGCCCGAAGGGCTGGACGGGTTGCTGGAGGCCGCGCGCGATCTGGCGCGCGCGCTGGCCACCCAGGAACTGCACCTGCCCCGCCGCCTCGGCGACGACACCATGCCCGTGCCGCGCCGCGAGACGTTCGACGGCACGGTGACGGTTCACTGAGCTCTATCCGTTGAAACAGGTGAGCCCGCCGTCGACGGCCAGGCAGACGCCGGTGATATAGCCGGCGTCGTCCGACGCCAGGAACAGGGCGGCCTTGGCGACGTCCCAGGCGTCGCCCATGCGGCCCATCGGGCTCTTGGCATCGCGCGCCGCCATCATGGCGGCGGTGTCGACATAGGCGCCGGCGATCTGCTTGTGAATGAGCGGCGTGTTCATCAGGCCGGGCATGATCGCGTTCACCCGGATGTTGCTCTTGGCATAGCGGATGGCGAGCGCGCGGGTCAGATGGTTCAAGCCCGCCTTGGAGGCGGAATAGCTGAAATAGGTGTAGTCGTTGATATGCACCGCCGCCGTCGACGAGATATTGACGATCGCCCCCTTGCCCTGGCGCAGCATCGCCGGCACCACCGCCTTGGCCGCCAGCAGGGCGCCGGTCAGGTTGATGTCCATCACCCGCTGCCAGCGTTCCTTGCTGATGTCTTCGAGCTCGCCGATGTCGGTGATGCCGACATTATTGTGCAGCACGTCGATCCGGCCGAAGCGGCTCAGCGTCTCGGCGACGATGCGCTGGATCTGGCTCTCGTCGGTGACGTCGCCGCCGAAGGCGATCGCCTCGCCGCCCTCGGCCGTGACGATGTCGGCGGTCTCCTCAGCCGCACTCTGGCGCACATCGACCGCGACCAGCTTCGCACCCTCACGGGCATAAAGCACCGCCGCGGCCTTGCCGTTGCCCCAACCGGGGCCGGATGAACCGGCACCCAGCACCAGGGCGACCTTGCCTTGCATCCTGTCGGCCATCGGATCCTCCCCTCAAGCGATGCGGTCGCCCTTTTTGACGGTCGCGGCGCGGTTGTCGACGCCGGGCAGCATCTTGGCCGGGTCGCGCGTCACGACCAGGTCGATCACGGTCGGGCCTGTGCCGGCGAAGCCCGCTTCCAACGCCGGGCCTAGCTCGCCGGGTGCCTCGACCCGGATGCCGCGCACGCCCATGGCTTCCGCGACCTTGGCATAGTTGGTCTCGGCCAGGTCGGAGGCGTGATAGGAGCCGGCGCCATACATCAGATGCTGCAGCGCCTTGACGTAGCCGGAGGCGGCGTTGTTGACGACGACGATGGTGAAGCTCAGCCCCAGGCGCCGCGCCGTCTCCATCTCGCCCAGCATCATGTTGAAGCCGCCATCGCCGGTCAGGCTGACCACCGGCCGGCCGGGCGCGGCGAGGGCGGCACCCATGGCGCCGGGCAAGCCATAGCCGATCGAGGCGAAACCCCGATCCGGCACGAAGCCGCGGCCGGGGCGCTTGGTGTCGAACAGCAACCCGCCCCAATGGGCCGCAAACCCACCATCCGCGACCAGTATGCCGTCGGCCGGCAGGCGCTGGTTGAGCTCGCCCATCAGGCGTGCCATCGAGACCGGCACTTCGTCGGAGGTGTATTTATCGACCACGCCGGCCTTCCAGGCCGCCATGCGGCGGGCGACTTCGGCGGCATAGGGAATCTGCCGCTGTTTGATCGCGGCGGCGTGGGGCTCGAGGATCCGGCCCAGTTCCGCGATCGTCTCGCGCACGTCGCCCCACAGCGCCAGCTCCGGCTCGGTCGTGCGGCCGAATTCCTCCGGCAGCAGGTCCAGATGCACGATGCGCGCCCCCTTGGGCGGCACGGTGAAGCGCTTGGTCGCGATCTCGCCCAGCTTGCAGCCGACCACGAACACCAGGTCGGCCTCGGCGATCAGCCCATTGGCGATGCGGTCGTAGCGGCCGAACAGCCCGGCGCTCAGCGGATCGGTACAGGATATCGCGCCCTTGCCGGTCATGGTGTGGGCAACGGGAAGATTGAGCGCCTCGGCGAAGGCGGCGACCGTATCGGCGGCCTGGCTCAGATGCACGCCGCCGCCGGCCAGCAGGATCGGTCGCTCCGCCGCCGCCAGCAGCGCCGCCGCCCGTTCGCTCGAGGCGGCGTCGGGCCGGCAGCGGATCGCCGGAATGGACTCGGTCGCCGGATCGCCGGCGAAGTCTTCGGGCTCGAAGCCATGGGTGGCGTGGCAGATATCCTCCGGCACGTCGACCACGACCGGGCCCGGCCGGCCGGAGGTGGCGACCCGGAAGGCGCGGCGCATCAGCTCCGGAATCCGCTCGATCTGCTCGACCCGGATCACTTCCTTGCAAGCCGGCCTGAGGATGTCGATCTGCCGGGATTCCTGGGTCATGTTCTTCCAGGAATGGCCGCGATGGCTGTCGCCGACCAGCACCACCATCGGCGTGCCGGCGTTCAGCGCTTCGACCAACCCGGTCACCAGATTGGTGGCGCCGGGCCCGAGCGTCGCATCGGCCAGACCGACCCGGCCGGTGATCTTGGCATAGGCGTCGGCCGCGAACACGGCCGCGCGCTCGTCGTTGATCAGGTGATGATCGACATTCAGCCGGCGTGCCGCGTCATAGAACGGCAGCAGCTGGAACCCGCCCATGCCGAACATCGGCCCGCCATGGAACGCCAGGAACATCCGCGCCAGCGCTTCGCCGCCGGTCATCTCATTGGTGGCCATTCAGTCTCTCCCCATAGTGATGTTCTCCCTCTCCGCCCTTTGGGGGGAGAGGGCCGGGGTGAGGTGGGTCGTGCCGACGAAACCTATCCGGAAACGACGTGCTGTCGGCACCACCCACCTCATCCTAAATCCTTCTCCCCCCTAAAGGGCGAAGAAGGACTTTGACAACGTCGGCCGTGGCCTGGGCTGTGACCCGCAGCGCATTTTCGACCGGCGGCGCATAGGCGATCAGCGCGCGCGGCGAGCCCAGGCGACGGACGGGGGCCTTGAGATGCGGCCCCAGATGTTCGGCCACGGTCGCCGCGACCTCGGCACCGAAACCGGCGACCGCGACCGATTCATGGGTCACCAGCAAGCGTCCGGTCTTCTCTACGCTGGCCAGCACGCGGGCCTTGTCCCAGGGCCAGAGCGTGCGCAGGTCGATCAGCTCGACCTCGATGCCCTCGGCCGCCAGCGCTTCGGCGGCCTCCGCCGCGACATGAACCTGGGCCGACCAGCTGACGATGGTGACGTCCGTGCCCGGCCGGACGATGCGCGCCTCGCCGAACGGCACCAGATGCTCGCCGTCCGGCACCTCGCCGGAGAGGCCCCACAGGTTCTTATGCTCCATGAACACGACCGGGTCGTCCGATCGGATCGCGGTCTTCAACAGGCCCTTGGTGTCGGCCGGGGTCGAGGGGCAGACCACGACCAGGCCCGGCACATGGGCATACCAGGCCTCGAGCGATTGCGAATGCTGGGCGGCGGACGAGCGCCACATGCCGATCGGCTCGCGCACCACCAACGGCACGCGGGTCTGGCCGCCGAACATGAAGCGGGCCTTGGCCGCCTGGTTCACGAGTTCGTCCATGGCGCAGAGCGCGAAATCGGAAAAGCGCATCTCGACCACGGGCCGCGTGCCCATCATCGCGGCCCCGACCGCGGCGCCCAGGATCGCCGCTTCCGAGATCGGCGCGTCGGAGATGCGTTCGGATCCGAATTCCTCGACCAGGCCCTTGTACTGGCCGAACACGCCGCCGCGGCCCAGGTCCTCGCCCACGGCCCAGACCAGCGGATCCCGGCGCATTTCTTCGGCGAGCGCGTCGCGTCCGGCCTCCATATAGGTTGCGGTCGCCATCAGAACGCCTCCACGCGGGGATCGCCCGCATCCTGTACGTCGGTGAAGGCCTCGCTGGCCGGCGGAAACGGCGCATCGAACGCCGCGCGGTAGGCCGCGAGCATCTCGGCGACCGCGTCCGTTTGATCCGCCTTCAAGGCATCGGCCGTGACCCCGGCATCACGGAGCAATTCGGCCGCGCGGCCGATCGGTTCCTCCTGCCGCCGGGCCGCGACCTCGTCGGCCGGGCGATAGGCGGCGGGATCCGATCCGGTATGGCCGGTCAGGCGGTAAGTGTGTGCGTGCAGGAAACGCGGCCCGCCGCCGGCGCGGATGGCTTGCGTCAGCTCGGCCGTCGCGGCATCGACCGCCAGCACGTCATTGCCGTCGACCTCGACCGAGGGAATGCCGAACGAACGCGCCCGGGCGCTGGCGCCACCGCCGGCGGTCATGGTCCGGGTCCGGGTCGTGGCGGCGAAGCCATTGTCCTCGCACACGAACAGCACCGGCAATTGGAACACGGCGGCCCAGTTCAGCCCTTCGAGGAACGGTCCGCGGTTGATGGCGCCGTCGCCGAAGATGCAGCAGACCAGATGCGGCTCTCGGCGAAGCTTGATCGCGTGGGCGGCGCCGGCCGCAATGACGATATTGGCGGCGACCACGCCATTGGCGCCCAGCATGCCGACCGAGAAATCGGCGATATGCATGGAGCCGCCCTTGCCGCCGCAATTGCCCCCCTCGCGCCCCAGCAGCTCGCGCATCATCGCTTCGCTGTCGGCGCCCTTGCCCAGCGTGTGGCCATGGCCGCGATGGGTCGACAGCAGAATATCGTCGCGGCTCAGGTGCGCCGTGACGCCGGCCGCGACCGCCTCCTGGCCGATCGAGGGATGGATGGCACCCAGCACGGTCTTGTCGTCCAGGCCCTTCAGCGCCTGCTCCTCGAACGCTCGGATGCGCCACATCAGGCGATGGTGCGCGCGCAGCCGCTCGCGATCGAGATTGCTGCCTTGGGTGGTCATCGGGTCATTCCTCCCCTTCGGATCTCCGCCGCGGGCGGCAGGCGGCTTTCCAATTGGGCCGCCTCGTTTTGCAGTTGATCGACCAACAGGCCCAGCCGGTCCGGCCCCATGCGGTCGCGGATCGCGGCCAGGCTGAGCGCGAACAACGGCCGGCCATCGGCATCGCGCACCGGTACGGCGATCGCGTTCATCGCCGGCACGATCAGCCCGTCGTTGAAGGCATAGCCGCGCGCGCGCGCCTCATCGACCAGGCGCCGCAGCGCATCGGCGGTGAAGCCGTCGAAATCCTTCAACCAGACCGCATTGCGTGCCAGCACGGTGGCGATTTCGGCATCGGGCAGGGCCGCCAGCAGGGCGAGACTGCCGGCGCCGACGCCCAGCGGCCTTCGGTCGCCGACATCGAGCGTCAGCGTGCGGATCGGGAACTGGCCGATCGCCCGGCCGATGCAGATCGCGGCCAATCCTTCGCGGACCGAGGCGAACACGGTGTCGCCGGTCGCGGCCGCCAGGCGGGTGAGCGCGCCGTCGGCCATGGCGGCCACGTCCTGCTGCAGCGCGGCACGGCCCAAGGTCGCGACGACGGCGCCCAGGCGATAGTGTTTGGTGCGGAGGTCTTGAAAGGCGAAGCCGACGTCGGCGAGTGCCGTGAGCAGCCGGTGGGTCGTGGCGGGTCCGAACCCGGTCGCCCGCGCGGCGTCGCTCAGGCTGACGCCGTCGGCGCCATGGTATGCCAGCACGCGCAGCAAAGCGGCGATCCGATCGACGGTCTTGACGGCCGTTTCCGGCATCCGACGGCGTCCTCCCACAGCTTGGGAACGGGTCTGCTCGCCCGTCTTTCCAAATTCGGCTACTATCTAGCGGCGATTTTGGAAAGGTCGTCAATCAGCATGGTCGGAATCATTGTCGCACCCACGGTCACCAAGCTTGGTCCCGACGCGGCAGGCGCGGTGCTGGTGACCGGGTCCCATGGGGGGCTCTATCCCGGCCGTCTCGCCGTCGCTGCCGGCGTCCGCGCCGCCATCTTCCACGATGCGGGCCTGGGCCGCGACGAGGCCGGGATCGGGTCGCTGGCGCTGCTGGATGGGTTCGGCATGCCGGCTGCGGCCGTCGCTCATGACAGCGCGCGGATCGGCGATACCGCGGACATGCTGGCGCGCGGCCGGATCAGTCGGGCGAATGGTGCGGCGATGGCCCTCGGTGTCGTGGCCGGCATGGGCTGTGCCGCAGCCGCCGATCTGTTGAAGGCAGCGGAGCATCGCACCGCCGCGGTGCCCAAGAGCGAAGAGCTGCGCCTGATGCTGCCGCATCCCCGCCCGATCGTGCTGATCGACTCCGCCGCCATGGTCGATCCGGTCGCGGATATCGGGGCGATCATCGTCACCGGCTCCCATGGCGGGCTGGTCGGCGGCGTGCCGGCCATGGCGCTGCGCGTCGACGGGTTCGCCGGGGTCTATAACGACGCCGGCATCGGCATCGACGAGGCCGGTATCGGCCGGCTGCCCGCCCTCGACGCGCGCGGCATCGCCGGCTTGACCGTGTCGGCCGCCTCCGCCCGCATCGGCGAGGCGCGCTCGACCTTCGAGGACGGCATCATCTCCTGCGTCAACGCGACGGCGGCCGGGCTCGGCGCCGTGGTGGGCATGCCGCTGAAGCCGCTGCTGGAGCGCTGGGCGGCCGCTACCTGACCCCGCCGTCGGTCATCCGGTACCAGGCGATGATCGCCGAGACATAGAGCCGGTTCAGCCCATGGGCCGGGATCGGCTGGATCGGCAGGATCGGGAACGGCAGGTCGCTCTTGTTGCCCGAGCCCAGATAGCGGGCGAGCGCCTTGCCCATGGTGGTCTGCAGCCCGACGCCGCGGCCCATGCAGCCGATATCGATCAGCAGCCCCGGTTCGGGCTCATGGAGATGCGGCAGGAAATCCCGGGTGATCGCGACCCGGCCGCACCAGCGATGCGCGATCGGCGTGTCCTTGAGCTGGGGAAACATCTTGCCCAGCACGCGCTCCAGATGGGCCCAGTCCGCGGGCCCGCTCGGCTCGCGGAACGGACCGCGTCCGCCCATCAGCAGGCGGCCCTGATGGTCGAAGCGGAAATAGAGCAGCAGCTTGCGCGTGTCCGACGAGACATGGCCCTCGGGTAGAATGGTCTTGCGCAGATTGTCGGTCAGCGGCTCGGTCGCGATCTGATAGGAATTGACCGCAATGACCGTGCGCCGGAGCCGCGGCACCAGATCGCCGGTATAGCCGTTGGTCGCCAGCAGCACGCGCCCGGCATCGACCGCGACGCCGCGATCGGTCTGGACCAGCCAGCGCTCGCCGCGCCGCTCCAGCTTGGTCACCGACGTGCCGCCGTGGATGCGGGCGCCGGCGCCTTGCGCCGCGCGCACCAGACCACGGGCGAAGGCCAATGGCTGGATGGCCCCGCCGCGCCGGTCGATCCAGCCGCCCAGGTAATTGTCGGTGCCGAGCTTCGCGGCGACGGCGTCCCGGTCGAGCAGCTCGGTCGCAGCACCCCAGTCCGCCCATTGCTCGGCCCGGCGCGCGACTTCGCCCAGGCCGGCCTCGGTATGGGCACCCTGGATCCAGCCGGCGCGGACATGGGGCACGTCCATGGCATGGCGGCCGATCAGGTCGAACACCGTATCGGCAGTGCGGCCGGCGAAATCGACCAACCGGCGGCCATGTTCCTCCCCGAACTTCGCTTTCAGGTCGGCCGGGTCGTATTTCAGGCCCGGAATCACTTGGCCGCCGTTGCGGCCGGACCCGCCCCAGCCGGGCTCGCGCGCCTCCAGCAGGACCGTGTCCGTGCCCTGCTCGGCCAGATGCAGGGCGGCACTCAGGCCGCAATAGCCGCCGCCGATGATGCAGATATCGGTGCGGGCGGGTTCGGTCAGCGCCGGCGTATCGGCTGCCGGCGGCGCCGTTGCCGCCCAGAGCGACGGCGACAGGGGAAAGGGTTCTGCCATTCAATCCTCGGTCAAATCGGATTCAGCACGCGCCGGAGGAAGTCCTGGGTGCGCGGATGCTGCGGATCGCTCAACAGCGCGCGCGCCGGGCCCTGTTCGACGATGACGCCGCCGTCGAGGAACAGCACCCGGTCGGCGACCTCGCGGGCGAAGCCCATTTCATGGGTGACAACGACCATGGTCATGCCCTGTTCGGCCAGCGTGCGCATGACGCCCAGCACCTCGCCGACCAGCTCCGGGTCGAGCGCCGAGGTCGGCTCATCGAACAGGATCGCCTTTGGCCGCATGGCGAGCGCGCGCGCAATGGCGACGCGCTGCTGCTGGCCGCCGGACAGCCGGCCGGGCTTTTCATGCTCACGGCCGGCGAGCCCGACCTGGGCCAAGAGCGCCCGGCCGCGCTCCAGCGATTGCGTGCGCGGCTCGCCTTTGACGAAGATCGGGCCCTCGACCACGTTTTCCAATGCCGAGCGATGGGGGAACAGGTTGAAGCGCTGGAACACCATCGAGACCTGGGTCCGGATGGCGCGGATCGACGGCGCGGCGGCATCGACGGTCACGCCCTCGATACGGATGGCGCCGGCGTCGTAGCGCTCCAACCCGTTGATACAGCGCAGCAGCGTCGATTTGCCGGAGCCGGACGGACCGATCACGCACACGACCTCGCCTCGGGCCACCGTCGCCGAGACGCCGCGGATCACCTCGTGGTTGCCGAAGCTTTTATGGACGTTTTCGAGCTCGATCATCGCCGCCCCGCCCGCCGTTCCAGGTGGCCGACCAGCAGGATCAGCGGCACGCTCATGCAGAGGTAGAGCAGCGCCACCAGCGTGAAGACGGTGGTGTTCTTGAAGGTCGACGACGCGATCAGCTTACCCTCCAGCGCCAGCTCCGCGACCGTGATGGTGGACGCCTGCGACGAGTCCTTCAGCATCATGATCATGATGTTGCCGTAGGACGGCAGCACGATCTTGACCGCCTGGGGCAGGATTACGCGGCGCATGACCAGCCACCAGCCCATGCCGATCGCGTGGGCGGCCTCGATCTGGCCGGGATCGATCGCCTCGATGCCGGCGCGGAAATTCTCGGCCTGATAGGCCGAATAGGCGATGCCGAGCCCGATGATGCCGGCCTGCAAGGCCGTCAGCGCGACGCCGAAATCGGGCAGCACGAAATAGATGTAGAACAGCTGGACGATGATCGGGATGCCGCGGATCAGGTTGACCACCAGCCGGCTCGCCAGCGTCAGCGGCCATAGGCCAGACACCCTGAGGAAGGCCCAGAACAGGCCCAGGATGGTCGAGAGCACGAGCGAGCCGAGACTGACCAGGATGGTCAGCCACACGCCCTTCAGCAGAATCGGCAGGAATTCCGCCGAATCACTCAGAAAATGCTCCATGGGGCGGCCGGTGCTTCAGCCGCCGATCACTCCAGGCCCCATTTCGCCAGGATCTTCGTGACGGTGCCGTCGGCCTTGAGCTTGGCGAGCGAGGCGTTGAGCTTGGCCAGCATCGGATCGTTCTTGCGCAGGCCGATCGCGACGGAACCGACGATGCTGGGCTTGTAGCTCTTGACCAGCCGCGCCTCGGGGAAGCCGCCTTGGGCCAGGTTATAGGCCACGATCGGATAGTCGGCGAAGCCGGCACCGATGCGCCCGGCATTCACGTCGCGCAGGATGTCGGGGATGGTGTCGTAGATTTTCACCTCGGGATAGAAGCCGCTCTTCTGCAGCGGCTCGACGAAGGCGGTGCCGACCTGGGCGCCGACAATCTTGCCCTTCAGATCCTCGAGCCCGACATAGTCCTTGCCGTCGGCCTTGGGCACGACCAGCCCCTCGCCATAGGTATAGACCGTGTCGGTGAAATCGATCACCTGGCGCCGCGCGTCGGTCGCGAACATGGCGGCGGCGATCAGGTCGATCTTGTTCGAGGTCAGCGCCGGGATCAGCGTCGAGAATTGCATCGGCTCGATCTCGACCGTAAAGCCGGCGTCCTTGCCGACCGCCGTGATCAGATCGACCATGATGCCCTGGATCGTATTGGTCTTGGTGTCGAGAAAGGTGAAGGGCACGCCGGTCGCGGTCGAGCCGACCTTGAGCACCGGATCGGCCGCCGCTGCCGTCCGGATGGTACCGGGGGCCATGAAGGCGCAAAGCAACGCTGCCGCGGCGAAGATTCTGGTTCGCATCATCTCTCGACTCCGGTTGGTGGGCCTGCCTGATCCAAGCGGACGGTTCGGGTCTCGATGACCTCGGCCGCGCCGCTATATTTTCATTCTGGTGAAATCATGCTCGCCGAATTAAGCTCGTGGGGCAAGATTTTTCATATGGATGAAATTTGGTGAGTGAGGCGACGTCTCTGGGGGAAATTGCGGGCAGCGCGACGCCACCGCTCGATTCGGCGGTGGGCTTGCGTCTGCGCGCGCTGCGCAAGGCGCGCCGGCTCTCGCTCCAGGTCATGGCCGACCGGCTCGGCGTCTCGATCGGCCATCTGAGCCAGGTCGAGCGCGGGCTGTCGACCGCGTCGTTGAAGCTGCTGGCGGAGGCGGCCGACCTGTTCGGTCTGGGCCTGGCCGATCTGTTCCCGGGTGCCGGGGCGGCCGTCCCGACCGGCGAGGCGGGCGCGGTCGTGATCCGCCAGAGCGAACGCGGCCGGCTCGGGCTCTGGCAGGCCGGCATCACCAAGGAATTGCTGACGGCACCGCGCGGCGCCAGCCGGCTCAATCTCTTCATGGTCCGGATCGAGCCCGGGGGCACCACCGGCGAAGAGACTTACGTTCACGGCGGTGAAGAGGCCGGTTTCGTGCTCGAGGGCACGCTGGAGCTGGAGGTCGAGGACCGGACCTGGCAGCTGGCCGCCGGCGACAGTTTCCGGTTCGCGAGCGAGCGGCCCCATCGATTCGGTAATGCCGGCGCCGAGGCGGCCCTCGTGCTTTGGGTGAATGTCACGCCGTAACAGACTTGATCCCGCATAAATCTCAGCAAGGACTTTGTCGCCATGGCCACCGCTGCACCCCCTCCCAGGACCGCCAACCGGACGCGCGAGGTGGTGGCGGCCACCATCGGCACCTTCTTCGAATGGTACGATCTTTTGATCTACGGCAGCTTCGCCGTCGTCATTTCGCACCAGTTCTTCCCGACGACGGATCCCACGGTCAGCTTGTTCCTGTCGCTGCTGACCTTCGCGTCGGCCTATCTGGTGCGCCCGCTGGGCGCGATCCTGATCGGCAGCTATGCCGACCGGGCCGGCCGAAAGGCGGCGCTGGTGCTGTCGGCGGCCCTGATGCTGGTCGGCACGCTCATTACCGGCATCCTGCCCAACTACGACAGCATCGGTGTCGCCGCCCCCGTGCTGCTCGTCGCCGCCCGCCTGCTGCAGGGCTTCTCGGTCGGCGGCGAGTTCGGCTCGGCCAACACCTATCTGGCCGAACAGAACCCGCGGCACCGGGCGTTCTTCGCCAGCCTGCAATTCTCGACCACCGGCCTCGCCATCGTGGTCGCCGCGACCTTCGGCTACGTGCTGAACCACAATCTCAGTCCCGAGGCGATGAATGAATGGGGCTGGCGCGTGCCGTTCCTGTTCGGTCTGCTGATCGGCCCGGTCGCCTATTATATCCGCCAGGGCGTCGCCGAATCGCCGGATTTCAAGCCCGGCCCGGAAACCGCGCATCCGCTCAGGGAAGCGCTCAGCCACGACAAGCTGCGCATGCTGGTCGGTGCCGGCGTCGTCTGCGCCGGCAATGTTGCCAGCTACGTCAATATCTACATGCCGACCTATGCGATCACCCAGTTGCACCTGCCGGCGGACTCGGCTTTCGTCGGCAGCATCGTCGGCGGGCTGGTCAGCACGGTGTTTCCGATGGTGGCCGGTATCATGGCCGACCGCTTCGGCAATGTCGTGGTGATGGGCTGGGCGATCGTGGTTGGCATCGTCATCGCCTATCCACTGTTCCTGCTGCTGGGCGCCTATCCGACCGTGGCCACGCTGGCGCTGATCCAGGGCCTGATCGGCCTGGTATTCTACAGCTTCTATTATGGGCCGGTCGGCACGGTGCTGACCCAGCTGTTCCCGGCCAGCCGGCGGACGATCAGCTCCTCGATCAGCTATGTCGCCTCGCAGACCTTCTTCGGCGGCATCACGCCGGCCGTGGTCACCTATATGATCGCCGTGACCGGCAACCAAATGAGCCCGGGCATCTATCTCAGCGTCATGGGCTGCGTCGGGCTGTTCTCGCTGATGGTCAGCCGGCGGATGGGCGTGCGGTGATCTTAATAATTTGATATTTCTCGAATAGTCGTTGACTTGGGTCACGGCCTCCGACATTTTGAATTTCATCGAAATGCCGGAGGCCGCGTCATGGATGCCAAACAGGTCATCGCCGCCCTGGGCGCACTCGCCCATGAGACCCGGCTCGCGGCCTTTCGCCTGCTGGTCGAGCGCGGGCCCGACGGGCTGTCGGCCGGGACCTTGGCCGATGCGCTGGCGATCCCGCCATCGTCGCTGAGCTTCCATCTTCAGCAACTGACCCACGCTGGCCTGATTACCCAGCGGCGGCTAAGCCGCCAACTGATCTATGCGACCGATTTTACGGTGATGAACCAAGTCATGGGTTACCTGACCGAAAATTGCTGCGGCGGTTCCGCCACCTGCGCCCCCGTCTGTTGCCCAGCCGAGACCGGGGCGGCCAATCCCACCGACAGGAGATCCGCATGAAGCGCCTGCATGTCCATCTGGGCGTCCAGAACCTGGAGCAGTCGATCCGGTTCTATTCGACCCTGTTCGCCGCCGAGCCGACCGTCGTGAAGGCGGACTATGCGAAATGGATGCTGGAGGACCCGCGCGTCAATTTCGCGATCTCCGAAGGCCATGGCGCCGCCGGCATCCAGCATCTGGGTATCCAGGCTCAGGATGCGGACGAGTTGGCCGAAATCTATGGCCGGTTGCAGCAGGCCGACCAGCCCGTGCTCGAGGAAGGAGCGACGGTCTGCTGCTACGCCAAGTCCGAGAAATCCTGGATTTCCGATCCGCAGGGGCTGGCTTGGGAGACGTTCCTCACCCACGGCGACAGCACGGTTTATGGTGGAAACGGCCCAGCGATCGGCAGCAATCAACCGGTCAAAGCCACCTCGGCCTGCTGCGGGCCGGCATGATCCTGCGAGCGGCAGGGGCCGAGGGGATGGCGACGGCGTTCCTGCTGATCGCCATCATCGGCTCCGGCATCATGGCCGAGCGGCTCTGCGGCGGGAATGTCGGGCTGACGCTGCTGGCGAATGCGATCGCGACCGGCGGAGCGCTGGTGGCGCTGATCCTGGCTTTCGGGCCGGTGTCGGGTGCTCACATGAACCCGGTCGTGACCCTTGCGGTGGCGGCGACCGGTGGGTTGGCCTGGCGTATGGTGCCGGCCTATCTGGCGGCACAGGTGATCGGCGCGGTTGCGGGCACTTGGCTCGCCCATGGCATGTTCGACCTGCCGATCTGGCAGATTTCCACTCATGGCCGGACCGGCACCGGCCAGTGGATCGCAGAACTCATCGCGACCTTCGGTCTGCTGATGATCATCTGGGGCTGCCGGGTCCATCCGGCGCCGGTGACGGCCATCGCCGTTGCCGGCTATATCACCGGGGCCTACTGGTTCACGGCTTCGACCGCTTTTGCCAATCCCGCGGTGACCGTTGCGCGCATGCTGTCCGACAGTTTCGCCGGCATCCGGCCGGCTGACGCGCCCGGTTTCATCCTGGCCCAGTTTGCCGCCTTGGTCCTGGCCGTGCCGCTGTTGCGGGCCGGGTGGTTGGAGGCCCGGGCATGAGCATCACGATCTATCACAACCCCGATTGCGGCACCTCGCGCAACACGCTGGCGATGATCCGCAGCACCGGCGTCGAGCCCAGAGTCGTCGAGTATCTGAAGACGCCGCCGAACGGGGACGAGATCATGCGCCTCGTTGGCGCCATGGGCATTCCGCTCATCGCGGTCCTGCGCCGCAAGGGTACGCCGCTCGACATGCTGAGTCTGGACGGTGCCTCGGACCGGGTGCTGCTCGACGCGATCGCGGCCCATCCGATCCTGCTCAACCGACCGATCGTCGAGACGCCACTCGGGGTGCTGCTGTGTCGGCCGTCCGAGCGGGTGTTCGAGATCTTGGAGGGCACGCGGCCAGCTTTCTTCATCAAGGAAGACGGTGAACGGATCGAGCTGTCAGAGCGGGCTTAGCGCCTCGGCCGGTACGATCGGCAGCAGGATGTGCGACGGGTGCACCGGGTCCAGGTGCAGCCGATTGGTGGCGACACGCCTGTGGTCGGCATGGCCTTCCGCCTCGCCGCTGTTTGGATTGACGTCGTATTTCGGGAAGTTGCTCGACGAGATGTCGAGCCGGATACGGTGGCCGGCTTGGAACAGGTTGGCCGTTGCGAACGGCTCGATCTCGATCGCGTAGATAGTCCCCGGCTGCATCAGGTCCGGCGCTTCGAAACTGTCGCGGTAGCGGCAGCGCAGGATGCCGTCGCTGAGGTTCATGGCGAAGCCGTCCGGATAGACATCGATCAGCTTTGCGGTGAAATCCGTGTCAGGCGCGTCGGACGAGACGAACAGGCGGACCATGATCGGGCCGACCACGGCCAGGTCTCGGTCGAGCGGTTCGGTCTGGAACACCAGCACGTCGTCGCGCGTCGCCAGCGGCCGGCCCGGGTGTCTGCAGCCGAAGAAACGCGCGTCCTCGCGCTGATCGAAGGCACCGCCCTCGAACACCGGCTTGCCCGAGGTCAGCGAGCCGCCGATGGTCGGCACCGGGTCGGCCGGATCGAAGCGATAGGAGAGCGGGAGGGCGTCGGTCGGCAGGGCCGGATCGAGCCGGCCGTCGGCATGGAGGTGATAGGGCGTGAAGCGCGTCTGCGGCAGCGGCCAGTCGGTGCCCTGGATCCAGTGGCCGCCATGGTCGAGCCGGCCGGCCGGGGTCCGGGTGCCGCTGCCGCCGCCCATCAGGAACAGGCGGACCGCCGGCTCGCGGTCGACGCCATTGTCGATGCCCTTCAGCCAATGATCGTACCAGTCGAGCCGGAAGCGGCGCCAATCGCGGGCGATATTGCCGTCGATTACGGCTTCTGGCCCGAACTCGACGTCGCCGGCGTGGCTGAGATTGCGGTCGCCATGCAGCCAGGGTCCCATGATCAGGCGCATGGCCGAGCGTTTGGCCGCCTTCAGCGCCGTAAAATTGCCGATCGCGGCCGGAACATAGACGTCGTACCAGCTCGATAGATGCACCTGGGGCACGTCGGCGAATTGCTCGTAATGGCCCTCGGCATAGAGGCCGAGGCGGCGCCAGAAATCGTCGAACGTGCCATGGCCCCATTGCTCGAACAGATAGGCCTCGTACTCCGGCACGGCGCTCAACGGCGAGTGTCCGGGGCGCCAGGGCATGCGGGCGAACCAGTCGCGGATGTCCTGGGCCTCGAGCGTCGCCAGCACGGCGGGATCGCTCGAGGCCAGCGGGCTCTGCTTGGCCTGGTTGAACGCCCAGGTCGCCTGTTTCAGTTCGAACGCGCCGCCCTGACGGATGCCGCAGCGATAGGCGTTCGCGAAGCCGCCGGAATCCAGCACCATCGCCGCCAGCGCCGGCGGCGCCAGGCAGGCGGCCGCCGCCTGGGTATGGGCGGCGTAGGACAGGCCCATGGTCGCGACCCGCCCGTCGCACCAATCCTGCCGGGCGAGCCAGGCGATGGTGTCGAACCCGTCCTCGCCCTCGCTCAGATATTTGGTGAAGCTGCCGCCGGAGGCGTGGCGACCGCGGCAATCCTGATAGGCCACGACATAGCCATGACGTACGAATTCGGCGGCCACCTCGGCCCGGCTCAAGGGTTCGTCCTGTCCGCGGTCGAGCTCGGAGCGCGACGGCACCGCCTTGCCATAGGGCGTGCGTTCCAGGATGACCGGCCAGCGGCCCTCGGCCGGCCGGTAGATGTCGATCGCCAGCAGGATGCCGTCCCGCATGGGCACGGGCAGATCGCGCTCGATCACGACATCTGAGTGCATCGGCTCAGCCGGTCGGCAGGAATTGATAGAGCCAGGTCTCGGTCATGGCGGCTCCCTCGTGGCGCAGATAGCAGCGCAGATCGATCGGCTCGGCACCCTCGATCGCCAGGTCGAAGCTGACGCGCCAGATCTTGGTGCCGGTGACCGGCAGGGCCACCGGGTTCAACACCTTGCCCCGCGTCGCGGTCACGACCGGCTCGACCCCGTCGAGGCGGCTCAGGGTTTCGAGCGGCGCGCCCAGGAAATCGACGACGAATTTCTTGGTGGCCGGCGGGCGCGGCTTGCCGGGGACGCCGCCGAGGCCGATCCGGGTCGCGACCACGTGGCCGGTCTCGGGCGGATGCGGCTCGTCCGCCAGCCAATATTGCTTGTAGGCGAAGCGCAGTTCGGCGCCCGGCTTGACCGGGCCCTTCGGCACCCAGAAGGCGGCGATATTGTCGATGATGTCTTCGTTGGTCGGCAGCTCGATCAGCTGGACCGAGCCTTCGCCCCAGGGCGCCAGCGGTTCGATCCAGACGCTCGGCCGCCGATTGTAGAGCGCGATATCGTCCTGGTAGCGGGCGAAATCACGCTCGCGCTGCAGCAGGCCGAACCCGCGCGGGTCCTTGTCCATGAAGGCGCTGATCTTGAGCGTGGCCGGGTCGTTCAGCGGCCGCCAGATGCGCTCGCCCGCCCCGGTGGCGAGCGCCAGCCCGTCGCTGTCATGGATCTCCGGCCGCCAATCGAGCCCTTGCGCGCGGTTATGCTTGCCGTACCAGAACATGCTGCCCAGCGGCGCCACGCCCAGGCGTTGGATCTCCTTGCGGATGAACAGCACCTGCTCGATCTTCAGCACCGGCTGCTGGTCGCTCGACAGCGAGAGGCGGAAGGCGCCGGCGAGGCTGGGCCCGTCCAGCAGCGCATGGATCACCGTGTCGCCGCCGGGTGCCGCAGGCTCGGCGATCCAGAAGCTGCTGAAGCGCGGGAATTCCTCGCGGCCCGTTGCCGTATTGACCGCGATGCCGCGCGCCGACAGGCCATATTGGTCGAGCTCGCCCGAACTGCGGAAATAGCTGCCGCCGACGAACGACAGGAAATCGCTCTTGGCGCCCGGATGCATCAGGCGAAAGCCGGAAAAGCCGATGTCGTCGGGCAGCTTGCGGGCGAACTCGGCAGTGCCGAAATCGAACAGCGACGGGCTGTATTGCACCTCGCGCGCCGTGTTGCCGGTGATCTGAAAGATCCGCACCGGCGCCTTGGAGAACTTGCCCGGATGATAGAGCTGCACCGGGAAGGGCGCGCCCGATCCGGCCGGCCACAGCTGATGCTCCGGCCGGAAATGGATCTGCAGCGCGGCGTCGGCGTCGATCTTGTCCAGAATCTCCGCGTGGCGGATCACCGGCGGCTGGTAGGGATGGCCGGCGAGCGCCTTGGCCTGGGCGATCAGACGGTCGAAATCGAACGGCTGGCTCGGCCCGAGCTTGACCGGCGCGTCCGCGGCGAAGGCGGTGGTGAACGGGGTGCCGGCGAGGGTCGGGCCGAGGGCCACGGCCGCGATACCGGCGAGCGCGCGGCGCCGGGTCAGAAAATCCATGGTGGTCTTTCGGGCGGAAGGCGTCGAAACGAGGAAGGCGGCGCATGGGAGCGCCGCTTTCCATCGGTTTCAAGCGAAAACTATCGTCCGCGACGATAGAACCCGAAGCTAGGCCGGGTCCTGGACGCCTTCCGGCAGCATCGGCTTCTTTTCCGGCCAGGGCGTATGGCCCATGGCGGCGCCGTTTTCCGCGGGCGTCAGCACTTCCTCGTCCGACTGGCCTTCGCCACCGTTCGGCACGGCACCGGCATCGAGACCGCGGTTGAGCGCCCGGCGCAGGCGGCGCAGCTCGGCCGGCGGCCGGGTCTCTTCCGGCGTCAGGAACAGGCCCCAATGCTTCAGCTTCAGCCCCAGGCTCGACCGGCTCGACAGCACCGAGAGCGGGATTGCCACGGCGAGGCCGGCGAAGATCGGCGTCAGCCACCAGAAGAAGTCGGGTGCAATCCAATAGACCGACCCGGCCCAGGCGAGGCCCAGCAGGGTCTGGCCGGCATGGCGCTTCAGCCCTTCGCGCCAGCTGAGGCCGCGGTCGTCGCGCGGCTGCGCTTCCCAGGCGACGCTGCGGCCGGAGAAGGCGGCGGTGACGAACAGCGACTGGAACAGCATCATGATCGGCGCCAGCAGGGTCGAGAAGATCGTCTCGATCAGCACGCTCGGCAGCAGGCCCATCAGCCCGCCATAGGGGCGGCGGCGGACCGGGCTGAACAGGACCAGCAGCAGCCCCATGATCTTGGGCAGGAACAGCGCCACCAGGGTCATCACCAGCAGCAGGTCGATCTGGAAGTCGGTCGCGACCGGCCAGTTCGGGAACAGGTTGAAACCGGGCTTGAAATAGACCGGGCCCTCGATCGCGCGCTGGACCGCGTCGGCGGTGCTGAGGCTCAAGAGCGCCAGCCACAAGGGCGAGGTCAGGTAGCTGGCGACGCCCATGCTCAGATGCAGGCGACCCATCAACGCCAAGCCGGGGAAGCTCAACAGCCGGCTATGCTGCATGTTGCCCTGGCACCAGCGCCGGTCGCGGGTCGCATAGTCGATGACGTTGGCCGGCATCTCTTCGTAGGACCCGGCCAGTTCCGGCACGATCCAGACCTTGTAGCCGGCGCCGGTGATCATCGCGGCCTCGACGAAGTCGTGGCTGAGGATCTCGCCGCTCAAGGGCGCGCCCCCGGGCAGGACCGGCAGGCCGCAATGGCGCGCGAAGGCGGCGATCCGGATGATGGCGTTATGGCCGTAGTAATTGCCGGCGCCGCCGGTCCAGAACGCCAGGCCCGAGGCCAGCACCGGCCCATAGAGCCGGCTGGAGAATTGCAGGATGCGCGCGAACGCGGTCTCGCGGTTGGCTGGCACCGGCAGGGTCTGGATGATGCCCGCGTCCGGATGGCCTTCCATCAGGCGCGCCAGCGACACGATGGTCTCGCCCGACATCACGCTGTCGGCGTCGAGCACGACCATATGGGCATAGGCATTGC
>Ga0302314_10001783_pt1 | contig 40380 bp, 42 predicted proteins | sample III_Palsa_N2_3_FD_200533 | JGI IMG/M metagenome (GOLD analysis project Ga0302314, IMG submission 200533) | Peat permafrost microbial communities from Stordalen Mire near Abisko, Sweden - III_Palsa_N2_3 | ecosystem: Environmental > Terrestrial > Soil > Palsa > Peat permafrost | place: Sweden... | reverse complement strand
GGCCGCTGCCGACGGCGCCGGCGGCGAACAGCGTGGCGCCCGCGCCGATCGCCAGCGTGCCGGCGCCGGTGATGCTGCCGAACACCGCCAGCGCGCCGCCGGCTGCGGCCAGGGTGCCGGCGAGCGCAATGTTGCCACTGTCAACATTGATCGCGCCGCTGCCGGAGAGCATCGCCCCGGCGCCGATGGCCAGCGTGCCGGCGCCCGCGCGCGCGCCGGTGCCGATGGCGGCGGCCGACAGCGCATCGACGTCGAGCGTGCCGCTGAGGCTCGCATTGCCCGCGGTCAGCGTCGCGCCGCCCTCCAGCGATAGCGTCCCGGCGTCGGTGAGGGTGCCGGCGGCGACGGCGCCGGTGAGCGCGACGCCGCCGCCGATCAGCAGTGCCGCGACGTCGAGCGTGCCAGCGGCCAGCACCGCACCGGACGCGGAGCCGACCACGGTGGCGCTGTCGGCGGCGCCGGGGGCGGCGAGGGCGATGCTGCCGGTGGTCGCGTCGGTCCAGTCGGCCGCCACCGAGAGCGTGCCGTTGCCGCCGTTCCAGACATAGACATGGCCCACGAAGCGGCTCCGCTGCGGTCGTCGGGCGGCTTAGATAGCAGGGAGGGGTTAACGCTTCGCATACGGCGGTCTGCGGACCGGGCGAGGCCGCTAGACCGGCCGCGCGTCCTGCCGGACGGTTGCGGGCACGGCGGCAGGCGCCTCGGGCGGCGGCGCGAACGGCTGCACCAGTTGTGCGGCCAGCGAGCCGGCGACCGGCGTGTCGGTGCCGTACTGCGTCGGCCACTGGCCGCGCGGCAGATGCAGCGTGCCGAACACCGCATCGAGCCACGGCAGCATCGGCGCGTAGTTGTGATTGACCGGGCCGGTCAGCGTGTGGTGCCAGTGGTGGAACGCCGGGGAGGAGATCAGCCACTCCAGCGGCCCGAAGCGCCAGCGCAAATTGGCGTGGATGAAGAAGCCCCACACCGAGCCCACCAGCAGCACCGCGACGGCGATGGCACTGCCCGAACTGCCGAGCGGGCCGGCAAGGCCGAGCACATAGAGCGGAATCAGCCCGCACAGCCGGGTGAACACCATGTCCACCGGATGCGCGCGCGAACTGACCAGGAAGTCGAGCTGCGTCGCGCTGTGATGGATCGCGTGGAAGCGCCAGAGCAGCGGGATTTCGTGCGTCCAGCGATGGCCCCAGTAGAACCCGGTCTCGCCGACCACCATCGCCAGCGCCGCGCGCAGCCAGATCGGCAGGTTCGCGATGGCGGCCACCACGTCGCCGGGCATCAGCCGGTGTGCGCCCCAGGCAACGACGCCGAGCGGCGCACTAAGGACCAGGGCAGGAACGACGCTGCCGAGGAAGTAATAGCCCAGGTCGAGCGCGATCGCCTTGCGGAACACCGGCTGTTTGTTGAGCGAAAACAACCGCTCCAGCGGCACGAAGAGCACGCTCAGGATCAGCAGCCAGACGCAGAGCCGCGCCAACTCGATCAGGACGGTGTACGCGTGCTGCCCGATCATCCGACGCCTTCAGCCTGTTCGCGGTTGCCGACAGCCCGGCAGGACCATGCCCCGCCGGGCGGCGTCAACCGTTTTGTCGGATCAACCGTCGGCGGAGTGCCGCTTGCGGCGGCGCAGGCCGAGCGCGCCGAGTGCCGCGAAACCGGCCAGCATGATCGCACCGGTCGTCGGCTCCGGCACCTGGATCAGCGAGACGCCATCGAGCAGCGCGAATGGCGGTGCACCTCCAGGTGTGCCCACCGCAATGAACGCCAGTGCCTCGGAAGTCGTGGTGGCCGTGAAGACCAGCGTCTGCTCCATCCAGCCGCTGAAGCCGTGGTTGGCGACGGTGGTGACCGGGGTGTCCAGGGTCTGGCCTCCGAGGGAAACCTGCCACTGGTCCGTCGTGCAGTTGCCGGGATCGGGGTTGGTCCCGCAACTGACGTCGCCGCTGAAGCCGACCTGCTGCGCACCGGCCCAGTCGAACGAGACGGCGTATTGCGTTCCGACGGTCAGGCCATTGATCGTCTGCGAAATGGCGCCGGTCTGGAAGGAACTGTCCATGCCGACAATGTTGCCGCCATTCGGGCTGACGTATTGGCTGTCGGGGCCATACAGGTTCACGGTTCCGCCATATTCGGTGTTGGCGGAACCGAGCGTAGCCGGGCCTTGACCGGACGCGGTAAAAAACAGGAACGCGTAGCTGGCCGGCGGCGTCGGCACTGACCAGTCGGCGACGATGCTGCCGCCGGTGATCTGCTGCGGCGTGGTGATGCCGGGGCCCAGCGTCTCGAACCCCCCATTCTGCACGAGGTTGGTGCCGGCCTGGGCGCCATGAGCCGCGACCCCGCCCAGCGCCAGCCCGAACAAGGCCGCCCCGGCGCGAAACATGACTCTCATGTCAGACATCCCCGAGCTTTTTGTTGCAAAATTCGCATTAACGCGCGACGCAGCAGCATGTGGGATAACTGCTACAACCGACCAGTACGGTTTGCAAAAGAATTTCGCAACCAGAGTCTTTTCGGTCCAGGCGATACGAGGGCCGAAGGTGTCACATCTCGGGTGCGACGGTGGGCTCGCAGCGCGCCAGCCGGGCAAGGCCCCGCTGGCGCGCCGGCCGATGGCTCAGCCGCGCTCGGGCGCCCGCTTGCGCCGGCGTAGACCGATCGCGCCGAAGCCGCCGAGCGCGGACAGCATCAGGACCAGGGTTGTCGGCTCCGGCACAGCGGTCAGCGATACGCCGTCGAGCAGCGCGAACGGCGGCTGGCTGCCGTTGAGTTGCCCTTGCGCCAGGAACGACAGCGTCTGGGTCGTTGCAGTTGCAGTGAAAATCAGGGTCTGTTCCATCCAGCCGGAGAAGCCGTGGCCGGGGGTGGTCACGTTGGTCGAGTCCAGCGTCTGGCTGCCCAGGGAGACATCCCACTGGTCCGTCGTGCAGTTGTTCAGGTTGGGGTTGCCGTCGCCAGCGCAATTGATGGTGCCGGTAAAGCCCTGCTGCTGCGCGCCGGCCATGTAGAACGAGAGGGCATACTGGCCGCCGACGACCAGGCCGCTGACACTTTGCGAGAGCGCCGACACCTGGTAGGCGCCGTCCATCCCGACGAAGTTGCCGCCGGTCGGGCTCACCAGTGCGGCGTCCGCCGCCGACCCGCTGGTGGCGCCGTTCGGGCCGTAGAGCGAGAGAAAAGTGTTGCCGGTGTCCCCGATCAGCGAGCCGTGTGACACCGGGCCCTTGCCCGTGACGGTGGAGAAGAGGAATGCGTAGCTGCTGCCCGGCGCCGCGGAAACCGTCCAGTCGGTCGCGATGCTCGATCCGAGGATCTGCTCCGGGCCGGTGACGCTGCCGCCGACCTGCTCGAAGTCGCCGTTCTGCACGAGGTTGGTCGTCGCGCGCGCGCCATGCGGCGTGGCCCCAACGATGATGGCACCCAGAAGTGCGACGCCGCCGCACAAAATGTTCTTTATCCGTACCATTTCACTACTCTATCAAAAGTTTCGGGCGCGCAACGCCGTTCGTATAAGAACTGCCTGTCACCCCGACCACTAGCCGATTCGCAATCGGTATGCAATGGCACTTTTTCTGGCACCGGATTGTATCCGCGGGCGCAAAGAGGGGCGTCCAGCCTGAATCTACGCGATGCAATGGCAGCTAAGCGCCGAAAGCAAGCCTTCACGCTCTGGCTGGGGATTGTCCAGGCCGACGAGTCTTTGCGACTCGTCCGTGCCGCCGCCGGGGCGCCGGCCTCAGACCCCGGCCAGCACCAGCTTGCCGATGCTGCGGCCGCTCTCCACTGCGGCGTGGGCGCGGCGCAGGTTTTCGGCGGTCAGCGCGCCACCCTCGTCATGCAGCGTGCTGCGCAGCACGCCACGGTCCACGAGTGCGGACACCTCGGCCAGGATGCGGTGCTGTGCCGCGATGTCGGGCGTGCCGAACAGCGAGCGGGTGAACATCAGCTCCCAGTGCACCGACAGGCTTTTGCGCTTGAACGGCACCACGTCGAACGTCTTCGGGTCGTCGATCAGCGCCAGCGCCCCTTGCGGCGCCAGCGACTCCACGATCGCCGCGTGATGCTGGGCGCTGGCGGTGAGGCCGGCGACGTAGCGCACCTGCGGAATGCCGAGGGCCGCGAGGCCCTGGTCGAGCGGCTGGCGGTGGTCGATGACGTGATGCGCGCCCATTGCCGTGCACCATTCCACCGTCTCCGGCCGCGACGCGGTGGCGATGACGGTGAGGCCGGTCAGGCGCCGGGCGATCTGCGTCAGCACCGAGCCGACGCCGCCGGCGCCGTTGACGATCAGGATCGCGTCGCCGGTCGTTGCCTCGCCGTGGGGCACGCGCAGCCGGTCGAACAGCAGTTCCCACGCGGTCAGCGAGGTCAGCGGCAAGGCTGCGGCCTGGGCGAAGGACAGCGTCACCGGCTTCGGGCCGACGATGCGCTCGTCCACCGCCTGCAATTCGGCGTTGCTGCCCGGCCGGTCGATGGCGCCGGCGTAGAACACCGCGTCGCCCGGCCTGAACAGCGACACCTGCGGCCCGACCGCCTCCACCACGCCGGCGGCGTCGAAGCCGAGCACGCGGGCCGCGCCGGCCGGCGGTGCCGCGGCTGCGCGCTGCTTCACGTCGACCGGATTGACCGAGACGGCGTGGACCCGCACCAGCAGGTCATGCGGCCGCAACGTGGGGGTCGGCAGCTCCAGTTCGACCAGCGCCTGATCGTCCGAGATCGGCAGCGGGTGATAGTAGCCGACGGCTTTCATGGTCGTTGCTCCTGGCAAGCGCAGCCCGGAACATGGGTTCGGTGTACCGCAATCCCAGGTTCGCCGCGCTCAGCGGTCGATCGTCGCCATGATCCAGTCGGCGTAGCGCTGCCCTGCGACGTTTTCCGGCGCGAGCGCGGCGTCGAGTGCCTGCATCTGCGCGGCATCGAGCCGGAGCGACGCGGCGGCGACGTTTTCCTCCAGATACATGCGGCGCTTGGTGCCGGGGATCGGCACGACGTCGGCGCCCTTGTGCAGCAGCCACGCGAGGGCGATCTGCCCGGGCTTGGCGTGGTTGGCGGCAGCGATGTCGCGCACGATCCGCGCCGCCGCCACGTTGGCGTCGTAGTTCGCGCCCTGGTAGCGCGGATCGGTGCGGCGGAAATCGCCCTCCGGATAGTCTTCCGCGCGCGTCACCTCGCCGGCCAGAAAGCCCCGGCCGAGCGGACAGAACGGCACGAGGCCGATGCCGAGTTCGCGCAGCACCGGGATGATCTGCGGCTCCAGATTGCGCTCCCAGAGCGAATACTCGCTTTGCAACGCGGAGACCGGATGCACGGCGTGGGCGCGGCGGATGTTGGCGATGCCGGCTTCGGACAGGCCGAAGAACCGCACCTTTCCCTGGCAGACCAGGTCAGCCACCGTGCCGGCCACGTCCTCGATCGGCACGGCCGGGTCGATGCGGTGTTGGTACAGCAGGTCGATATGGTCGGTGCGCAGCCGGCGCAGCGAGCCTTCCACCGCTTCGCGGATATGCTCGGGCCGGCTGGCACGCTCGGCGCCGACCAGCTTGCCGTCCTTGAAGCGGAAGCCGAATTTGGTGGCGAGCACCACCTGATCGCGCCGGCCCTGGAACGCCCGCCCGAGCAGGTCCTCGTTGGTGAAGGGGCCATAATTCTCGGCGGTGTCGAAGAAGCTGCAGCCGAGGTCGATGGCGCGGTGCAGCGTCGCGATCGACTCGCGTTCGTCCGCCGGGCCGTAGGACTGGCTCATGCCCATGCAGCCGAGGCCGATCGCCGAGACTTTTAGGCCCTGGCTGCCGAGTTGGCGTTTTGCCAAAGTCATGATTGCGGTCCTCCGTTATGCTTGTGCCGTGCCTCAGGCGGCGAAACCGACGGCGGAACTGGACACCACGCGCGAAATGCGCGGAAAGATGCGGCCAACCGCCATGTCGTGCAGGTCCGCGGCCAGGCTGGTGCAGGCGTCCTCGGCCAGAACGACCGCGTAGCCGTGTTCCCAGGCGTGGCGCGCGGTGGATTCCACGCCGAAATTGGTGGCGATGCCGCCCAGCACGATCGTGCTGATGCCGCGGCGGCGCAATTGCAGATCCAGTTCGGTGCCGTGGAACGCGCCCCAGTGCCGCTTGGTGATGCGGATGTCGCCGGGCTGCGCCAGCCCGTCGACCAGGTCGCTCCAGCCCGCCGGCAAGCCGCCTGCCGGACGCTGCATCGGCGCGTCGACGGGTTGGCGCGGTGAGTCAGCGAAGTCTGGCGCGAAGGCGACCTGCACCAGCACCACCGGCGCCCCCGCCGTCCGGAATTTCTCGGCCAGTCCCTGTCCCACCGCGAGCACCTCGGCGCCCGAGCGCGGGGCCAGCGGCATGCCGAGAATGCCGTTCTGCAAATCGATCAGCACGAGGGCGGTCGAACGTGGATCAAGCTCGATCATGGTCGAAGCCTTTGTGACGGGTTATATGAGGGTCGCCTCACAGACAGGTTTATGAGGATGTCCTCGCAAAAGTCAACCGCCGAGGCGCGCGCGCCGAAACGGGAGCGCGGCAAGCTGCGGGTCGCGGCGCTGCTGGATGCTGGCGCCGCCGTGTTCGTCGAAAAGGGCTACGACGCCGCGACGATGACCGAGATTGCTGCGCGCGCAGGTGCGGCGATCGGCTCGCTGTATCAGTTCTTCCCGTCCAAGGAGGCGCTGGCCGACGCGCTGCTGGCGCGCTACTGCGAGCGGCTGGTCGGTGGCCTGCGCGACATCGCCGAACGCGCGCCCGCGCTTGGTGCCTCGGGGGTCGCCGATGCGCTGGTGGATCTGATGCTCGACCTGCGGGCGGAGCGCGCCATCGGTCTCGCGCTGGTCGACACCATGGTCGATGCGCCCGACCGACGCGCCATGCTGCGCGGGGCGCTGCGCGGTGGGCTTGCCGACATCGTGCGCGCCGCGGACCCGTCGCTACCCGCGGCGCGCGCGGCGGCGATGGCGCCGATGATCCAGCAGATCCTGAAGGCCGTGCCAGCGCTGGCCGAGGAAGCCGCCGAAGCAGAAGCCCGCGCGGCGATCCGGCTGTACATCGCGCATGCCGCTCAGACGTCTTCCAGCACCTGATTGAGCAGCACCGCGCCCAGAATGATCGCGCCGCGCGCGACGTATTGCCAGTATTCCTCGACGTTGAGCAGCGTCATGCCATTGCTGATGCAGCCGAGGAACAGCACGCCAAGCAGCGTGCCCCACACGCGCCCCTTGCCGCCGAACAGGCTGGTGCCGCCGATGATGACGGCGGCGATCACGTCGAGCTCCATGCCGGTCGCCGTCGTGCCGGTGCCGGAGCCGATCTGCGAGGCGATCATCGTGCCGGTGACGGCGGTCAGCACGCCGGTGATCACCAGCGTCGCCGTCTTGACGCCGAACACGTCGATGCCCGAAAGTCGCGACGCCTCCGCGTTGCCGCCGACCGCGTAGACCGCGCGGCCGAAGCTGGTGAACTTCATCAGCAACTGCATGACGACGAACACGGCAAGGAACACGAAGACCGGGAACGGCGCGCCGAACAGGTTGCCGGCGCCGAGGAAGCTGAACCAGTCCGGCAGGTCGGTGAGCGGAAAGCCGCCGGTGATCAGGTTGGCGAAGCCGCGCAACGCGGTGAACAGCGCCAGCGTGGTGATGAATGTCGGCACCCGGAACCACTGGCGCATCTTTCCGGTGAACACGCCGCAGGCCGCGCCGACGAGCATCGCGGCGAGAACGCCGAGCGTCACCGCCGCGACCGAGCCGATCAGCGGCGTCAGCTCACCCGAGAACCACGCGACGATGCAGCCCGCCAGGGCCACGCCGGCGCCGACGGACAGGTCGATCTCGCCGGAGATGATGACCGCCGTCATGCCGAACGCGATCACGCCGAGCATCGAGACGGTGCGCAGCACGTTCAGCAGGTTGCCGAGTGTCGCGAACCCCGGTGCCGTGGCCACCAGGGCTGCGACCAAGGCGAGGAGAATGACCTCCATCGTATAGATTTTCAGCGCCGTCGCGCCGACCCGCCGCCGCCGCGCCTGCGCCACGCCCGCTACCAAAACCTCGTCGCTGCTCATGCGCCCTCGATACACACTCTGTAGAGTTCCGCGAGGCTGACCCGGTCCGGCATCACTTCCGTGACGATGCGGCCGTGCCGCATCACCAGGATGCGGTCAGCGACTTCCAGCAGTTCTTCCAGTTCGCTGGACACGAAGATTGCCGACAGGCCGCGTGCCGTCTCGCGCCACATGATGTCGAACACCTGCTGCTTGGCCTGCACGTCGATGCCGCGGCTGGGTTCGTCGAAGAACATCACCTTGGGCTGCGTGTTGAGCCAGTTGCCGATCACGATTTTCTGCTGGTTGCCGCCGGACAGCGAGGCGACCGGCAGCATCGCGTTCGGCACTTTTATGCCCAGCCCGCCGATCTGGCGCGCCACGAACGGCGCCTCGCGCGCGCGAGTGACGACGCCGTGCTGCGCGATGCGATCCAGGTTCGCGAGGCAGAGGTTGTCGTGCACCGACAGGCTTTGCACCAGTCCGACTTCCTTGCGGTTCTCCGGCGTGTAGCCAAGGCCGCGGCGTTTCATGCCGCGCGGATCGGCGCTCTTCACGCTCTCGCCGTCCAGCACGATGGAGCCGGCGTCCAGCTTGTCGGCGCCGAAGATCGCGCGGAGGACTTCGGTGCGACCGGCGCCGAGCAATCCGGCAAATCCCAGGATCTCGCCGCGATAGAGGTCAAACGAGACATCGGAGAACGCGTCGCCGCGCGACAGGCCGCGTACCTGGAGAACAGAATGGTCACGCTCGATGACGCGGCGCGGCGGGCGGACGGCGCGGGCGACGTCGCCGAACATCATCTCGACGATGCCGGCCGGCGTCGCATCCTGCATCTCGATCGTGCCGGTCGCATGGCCGTCACGCAGCACCGTGCAGGTGTCGGCGACCTCGAACAACTCGTTCATGCGGTGGGTGATGTAGATCATGGTCACGCCGCGTGCGCGCAGCCGGCGCAGCAGCGCGAACAGCAGCGCCACTTCGCGGGAGGCGAGGGCGGAGGTGGGCTCGTCGAGCAGCAGGATTGCGGGATTGAACGACATCGCCTTGACGATCTCGATGACCTGCTGCCGTCCGACGCTGAGGCTGCCGAGGCGCTGGCGCGGGTCGATGTCGAGCCCCATCTCGTGCAGCAGGGTTTCCGATTGCTGGTAGACCCGTCGCCAATCGACGACGTTGCGGCCGAGCAGGCGGCGCTGCGGCAGACGGCCGAGAAAAATGTTCTCGCCGACCGAGAGCGACGGCACCAGCGAGAGCTCCTGATGCACGGTGACGATGCCGGCACGGAATGCATCAGCCGGACTTGCGAAGCGCACCGGCTCGCCGCCGATGCGCAACTCGCCGGCGCTCGGCGCGACCGCGCCGGCCAGAACCTTGACCAGCGTGGATTTTCCGGAACCGTTCTTGCCCATCAGCGCATGGATGCGACCGGGCGCAAAGCTGTGCGTGAACGGCGCCAGCGCCAGCGTCGGGCCGTAGCTCCGGCTGATGCCGGCGAGGTCGATGCTGCCGCGTGTCATGAGCGGAATGGCCCGCGCCGGGAGCCGCAACCCCCGGCGCGCGCCCGTTGCCTATTGCAGCTTCTTGAGGTCGGCGAGGAACGTCTTCACCTCGTCCGGGTTGTCGCGCGAGAGCGGCAGCGCCGGCACCATGATGGTCTTCTCCACCGGCTTGCCGTCGATCGCGGCCAGCGCGGTGCGCACCGCATCGCCACCCACTTCGAACGGCTTCTGCGCGGTCGTGGCGATCAGGATGCGGTCCGGATCGAGCACGAAGTTGGCAAGCTGCTCCGAGCCGTCGGTGCCGAACACGAACACCTTGCCCTGCTTGCCGGCGCGCTTGACCGCCTGCACCGCGCCGACGGTGCCGCCCTCGTTGGCGGCGTAGATCAGGTTGATCTCGGGATGCGCGGTCAGGATGTCGCTTGCCACCGCCACGGCTTTTTCTGCCAGCCACGCATCCTGCCGGGCGACGATGTTGAGCGTCGTACCATCCTGCGCGGCTTTCAGGAAGCCGTTGGTGCGGCCGTCGCTCTGCTCCGGCAACTGCGAGCGGAACGCCAGGATCGCGACATTCGCCTTGCCGCCGAGTTCCTTCTTGATGAACGACGCGGCGACCTTGCCGGTGCCCTCGCCGATGTCGCTGTCCGAGGTGCCGACGAACGCGACGGGGAAGTCGGCGTCGAGCTTCGTGCCGTACAGCACGATCTTGACGCCCTTGTCGTTGGCACGTTGCAGCGCGCGCACCGAGGCCTTGCCGCTGATCGGCGCGATCACGATCGCCTTGGCGCCGCGGGCGACGAAGGTGTCGATGAAGTTCGCCTCCTTCTCCGCCTTGTTCTCGGAATTGCCTTCCAGCAGCGTCGCCTGACCCTTCGAGGCATCCTCCATGCCAAGCTGGATGCCGCGGAAATACTGGTCCTGCTGGAACACGACGCCACCGATCACCGGCGGTTCCGCGGCAGCGCTGCCGACCGACAACACGGCGGCCACCGCCGCGATGATCCATGTCTTCATGACCGTTTCCTTTGCTCCCGTATATGTGATTCTCGTTGATCGGCGTCGCCGAGAAACTGCGCGCCGAACTCCAGATGCCGGCTCATGCGGTACGCGAAGGCCACGCGGTCGCGGCGGCGCAGCGCGTCGATGATCGCGGCATGGTCCGCAAACGTGTCCGTCAGCACCGGCCGGCGGTTTTTGCCCAGGAACATCAGCCGCAGGATCACCGGCTTCAGCAGGCGGTAGATGTCGGTCAGCGTGCGGTTGCGCACCAGGCCGACCAGTGCGGCGTGGAACCGGTAGTCCAGTTCGGCCGCCGCCTCGATCGCCGTTTCGTCGCGCATCGCCACGTTGATCGCATCGAGCGGCGCCAGATCGGCCTCCGCCAGATCCATGATGATCTGCTCGCCGATGCCCACCTCGATCAGCCGGCGGAACGCCTGCACGTCGGCAAACATCTCGCGCGAGACGTCCATGCTGAAGGTGAACAGGTCGAACGCCGCCTCCAGCGACCGGTCGATGATGATCGCGCCGATCTTCGGCCGCACGTCGATCACGCCATAGGCTTTCAGCGTGCGCAGCGCCTCCCGCACCGTGTTGCGGCTGGCGGCGAAATGCTCGCCGAGGTCGCGCTCGGTCGGCAGGTGGTCGCCAACGCCGAGCTTGCGCTCGCGCATCAGCGTGCGGATGTCCTGCACCAGCGCATCCACCGAATTCCGACGCGGCGCTTCCGGCGCGACGGTGTCGGGCACTACATGACCCCGAATGTCTTGAACGCGTCGACGGTGCTCATGCCGGCCTGCAACGCCTCCAGCACCGTGTTCTCGGCGCGGACTTTCTCGAACGCGCCGGCGAACGCCTCCGCCGCGGCGTCGCTCGGCACGATCAGCACGCCGTCGCGATCGCCATAGACGATGTCGCCGGGGTTGATGCGCACGCCGTCCATTTCGATCGGAACGCGCCAGTCGATCACCTTGCCGCGCACGCCCTGGTCCTGCGCGTAGCTGCCGAACGAGGCGATGGGGAAATCCAGCCGCAGGATTTCGTGGGTGTCGCGATGGTAGCCGTGCACCACGGCACCGGCGGCGCCGCAGGCGAGCGCCCGCGTGGTCATCAGTCCGCCCCACAGCGCGTAGCGCGGCGAGGCGCCGGCGCAGATATACACTTCGCCCGGCTTCAGGTCGTCCAGTGCCTCGAACATCAATCCGAACGGCTTCTTGCCGAGCGGCCCGAGCCCGGTGTTGCTGACGCCGCAGAAATCCGCTTCCAGCACCGGCATCGCACGGCCGAGGATGACCATGTGCGGCTCGATCACCCGCAGCTCCGGCCCGACGAACTGGTGTTGCAGGCCCATCCGGTCCAGCACGTCGCCGACGGCGGCGACGAACAGTTCGCGCCGTACCGCTGCGAACAGCTCTGCATCGTCCATCTCAGGCCCCCACGGTGCGCAGCAGCGCGTTGATGTAGCCCATCGCGAAGGCCATGCCGGCGTGCCACGGCGCGTCGCAACTCATCTGCGGCGCATGGTCCGGGATCAGCACGCCGTCGTAGCCGACGTCCTTCAGGATGCCGATGACGCGCGCGATATCGACGTCGCCGTCGTCGATAAAGGTTTCCTCGTAGTGCGGCACCCGGCCATGCACGTTGCGCAGATGCATGTAGGCGATGTGGCCCTGTGCCGCGTGGCGCTGCACCGTGTCGTAGACATCGCCCTCGCTCATCTCCGCGATCGTGCCGAGGCAGAATTCCAGCCGGTTGGCGCGGCTCGGCTGCAGGTCGATGACGCGCTGATAGAGATGCGGCTGATACACCAGCCGCGGCTGGTGGCGCACCGTCTCCAGCGGCGGATCGTCCGGATGCGCCGCCATGGTCACGCCCGCCGCCTCGGCGACCGGGATCACCGCGGCGAGAAACGCCTCGAACCGCCGCCACAACTCCTGGCGCGAGACCGGTGCGCGCACGCCTTTCGCCTCGGGTTCCACCACCATGTTCCAGGCCATGCTGGCCGGCAGCGGGCTTTCCGTGACCGCGTTGCGCCCGTCGAGCCCGACGGCGCCGGCGCCGCCGCGCGCGCCGTTGCTGGTGACGCGGCCGGCGACGCCCGCGAGCGAGAAATTGTAGCCGAACACTTTGATGCCGGCCGCGCCGACGTTGCGGATCTGCTGTTGCACCAGGCCAATCTGTTCGTCGCGCCTCGGCCCGTCGAACAGCACGTCGTACCAGATGCCGGGGTCGAAATTCTCGATCGCGAAGAAGGTCAATCCGTGCCGCGCCATCGCCTCGCGCAGCACCAGCAGTTCGTCAACTTCCCAGATGCGACCTTCGGCGAATCCCCAGCCGGAGCCGTCGCCGACCGGCTGATCGCTGCGGGCGTTGGCGTCGTTGCCGCGGTGGTAGTCGCACAGATGCGCGACGATATGCGTGGCACCGCATTGCCGGGCGAAGGCGAAATGCGCGTCGTCGAGCATGTGGCGATACAGGCCGAAGCCCAGTTTCATGGTGCCGTTTCCCCCGCGCCGGCCGTTCGAGCGGCCGGCAATTTGTTGGACCACGTTATTTAGCGGCGCGGTCGCAGAGCTGTCAACCAGTCCCACTTGTCACGTTTCCGCGGCCCGGCGTAGTCTGTGGTCCAATGAATGCTGCGATGCGGGAGGAAAGCTGCATGGACGACTTTGCGGGAAAAGTGGCGCTCGTCACCGGCACCACAGGGATCGGCCGCGCCGCCGCGCTGCGGCTTGCCGCCGGCGGCGCCAGCGTGCTCGCCTGCGGCATCGACGCCGCCGCCAACGCCGATCTCGCGGCCGCCGGCATCCGCGTGCAGCGCGCCGACGTGTCGGTGGCGGAGGATGTCGCGGCCGCCGTCGCGCTGGCGGTGCAGGCATTCGGCGGGCTCGACATCATCGTCAACGCGGCGGCGATCCATCCGTTCGGCACCGTCGTCGATACCGATGCCGCGACCTGGGCGCGCTGCCTCGCGGTCAATGTCGGCTCGGTCTATCTCACCGCGCATTTCGGCATCGCGCACATCGCCGCGCGCGGCGGCGGCGCCATCGTCAATGTCGCCTCGGTGCAGGGCCACGCCTGCCAGCAGAACGTCGCCGCCTATGTCGCCTCGAAGGGCGCCATCCACGCGCTGACCCGCGCGATGGCGCTGGACCATGCGGCCGCCGGCATCCGCGTCAACAGCGTCAGCCCCGGTTCCATCCGCACGCCGATGCTGGCGCATGCCGCGCGCAAAATCGATGGCGACGACGTCGATGTCGAAGCGGTGTTCCGGCGGTTTGGCGCAGCACACCCGCTGGGCCGCATTGGCGAGCCGGAGGAGGTCGCGGACATGATCGCGTTTCTCGCGGGCCCGCACGGCGCCTTCTGCACCGGTGCGGATTTCCGCATCGATGGCGGGCTGACCGCGGGGCTCGGGGTGCGCTAGCAGCGGCGCTTGCCTCAGCGCGGATAGCAGCCGAAGCGCTCCGGCGGGAAATACATCGAGGCGAAGAAGTTGCCGCTCTGCGTCGGCATCTTGTGGCGGTTCCGCTCCGGCACGAACCCGAAGTAATGTGGCGTCTCCGCGGCCGGGCAGTAATGCGTCACCAGCGACAGGCGGCTGCTGCCGGGCCGGGTGATCTCGCCGCCACCATGCGGCAGGTCGGCGTGCCAGAGCAGCACGTCGCCCTTCTTCGGCAGGAACGAGCCTTTCGGGAAACCGCGCCGTGCGGCTTCCTCAGTGAGATATGCCAGGTGCCGGTGATGCGCCGGCCCGCCGTCGCGGCCGGGATCGAAATGCTTGGAGGCGCCGTCGGCGTAGACGTATTCGCGCATCCGGTGCCCGCCGATATAGTAGATTAGTTCGCCGCTGCCGGCCTCGACATCTTCCAGCGCGATCCAACTGGCGACCAGCTTCATCGGTTCGCGGTCCAGCACCACGTAGGCCGTGTCCTGGTGGATGGTCTGCGTGGAGCCGACGGCGAAATGCAGCGACTGGAACGCCAGCGCCGGCCCGCCGAACAGGACGCGCAGGAACTGGCTGATCAGAGGCGAAAAGCTCAGCGCGTCGCCGGCCGGGAACAAGATCGCGGTGTCCAGCACCTTGGTGCCGGGGATGGCGGTCTTTTCGGCGACGAACGGCCCGCTCATCGGGCCGTGCGGCACGCTCATCAACATCTGGCCGCCGGCCGCCGCGGCTGCATATTGCTGCAGATATTCCGCGATCGCCGCGTGCGACACCGCCTGCGGCAGCACCACGAACCCGTCCCGCTCGAACATCGCAACGCGGCCGCGCAAGACCGGATCGGCGATCGCTGCGATGCGCGTAAGCACCGCGCCGCGGTCGGTGGCGTCGATCCACATGCCGCCGAAGCTGCTGTGGTAGCGCCTGGTGCTCTGGCTCATCGTGCGGTCTCCTGCCATGGCCATCTCACGACCTTTCCGGTGCCGCCGCAACCGCGCGGCCGCTACCCCAGTGCGCGCGCGATCCCGACCAGCGCCAGCAGCACCAGCAGCGCCAGGGTGATGCGGCGGAACCCGTCCGGCGTCGCGCCGAGGAAATGCCGGCCGCCGAGCCACATTCCCACCACCAGCACCGGCAGGCACAGTAAGGCCAGCGACACTGTCTCCCGCCCGACCAGGCCGGCGCGGGCGAGGAAGAACAGCCCGATCACGTCGAGCAGGAAGAAATACGCCACCACCGAGGCGCGGACCACGCGCGGGCTGGCGCCCTCGGCGGCGAGGAACACCGCCACCGGCAGCCCGCCCATCGCCACCGCGCCGTTGCACGCGCCGGAGGCGGCACCCACCGCCAGCACCAGCGGCGGCGTGCCGCGTGCCCGCAGCCGCACTCCGGCGAGCAGCGCCAGCGCCGCCGCCAGGATGAACCCGGCTATCGCCAGCCGCAGTGTGCGTTCGTCCGTCACCGCCAGCAGATGCACGCCGATCGGCGTCCCCACCGCGGCGCCGCCGATCAGCAGCCCGACGCGCTTCCAGGGAACGTCGCGCCACACCGAGACCGCCTGCAGCACGCTCGCCGTGACTTCCAGCACCAGCGCCACCGCCACCGCCCGTGCCGGCGTGCCCACCAGCGACCAGCTTGCCACCAGCAATGCGGAGAACCCGAAGCCGGAATAGCCGCGCGCCAGCGACCCCACCGCCAACCCCGCCAGCATGACTGCGAAGGCCACCGGGCCCAAATCGGCAATCGGGTCGAACAAGGCGAACACGGGTGGCCTCCGCAGGATCGGGGCCGCGGATCCTACAGGACCCGCGGGGCTGCGCGAGGGGCGCAGCCGGAGCCCATGCCACACGCATTTGGCACGTGACGTTGCGCCGCCGCTGCGCGAGACTGGGCGGCGGAGGCTTCACATGCGTCTGGCCCTGCTGGTGCTGTTCGCCTTGCTTGTCGCCATCCGGCCCGCCGCCGCGGCGGAGCAGGTGGACGTGGCCCTGGTACTGGTCGGCGACGTCTCCCGCTCGATCAACGACGACGAGTACAAGCTGGAGAAGCAGGGCTATGCGGCCGCGCTGACCAGCCAGCAGGTACTTGCGGCGATCACCGGCGGCCAGCATGGCGCCATCGCGGTCGCCTACGTCGAATTCGCCGGCGCCACCGAGGTGCGCACCGTGGTCGACTGGGCGGTGATCCGCGATGCGGCATCGGCCGGCACGTTTGCGACGGCGCTCGCCGCCGCCCCGCGCAGCTATCTCGGCCGCACCGCGATCGGCGAGGCCATCGCCTTCGCCCGCAGCGTGCTGGCGGAAAGCGGCTTCCCAGGCGCGCGGCAGGTGATCGACGTGTGCGGCGACGGCACCAGCAACGCCGGCCAGCCGGTCACTGCGGCGCGCGATGCGGCGGTAGCGCAGGGCATCGTCATCAACGGCCTGGCCATCATCAACGACCACCCGCCGTCCTACATGGTCGCGCATGTGCAGCCGCCGGGCGGCCTGACCAACTACTACCGCGAGAACGTCATCGGCGGGCCCGGGGCCTTCGCGCTGGAGGTGCACGACTACCCGAGTTTCGGCACCGCCATCGCCCGCAAACTGGTGCAGGAGATCGCCGCCCGGGCGGTGCCGGCCGAAGCGGTCTTCGCCGCGCGCTAGGGTCGCGCAAATCAACGATTGCTTTTCGTGGTTTCGTGCCGCACGGCAATCGCATTCGGGCTCCGCAGGTCGTCACGCCCGCGTAAGCGGGAACCCAGGGGCCGGAGGTACGTCGCGTGGCCCCGGATGCCCGCTTTCGCGGGCATGACGGCCGGGGCAGAGGCGCGAATACGATCGCCCGGCCCACGGCTTGCAATCGGAAAGGTTGACGCCTAGGCTTATTTCCACCATTCAAATTCGTGATTTCCGGACCCGGACGCAGCCTCGGAGGGCACCCATGCTTGGTCGTCGCACACTTCTGGCGGGAACCGCCGCGCTCGGCACCGCCGCGCTGGTCCATGGCCGCAGCGCGGCCGCCGCGGATGCCGTCGTGGTCGGCGTCAGCGGCCCGCTGACCGGCCAGATGGCGCAGTACGGGTCGCAGTGGAAGGCGTCGTTCGATCTCGCGATCGAGCAGATCAAGGCCGGCGGCGGCCCGGCCATCGAATACCAGTTCGAGGACAGCCAGGCAGACCCGCGGCAGTCCGTCGCGATCGCCCAGAAATTCGTCAACGACGACCGCATCGTCATCGAGGTCGGCGACTTCTCCTCCACCGCCTCGATGGCCGCCTCGCCGATCTACCAGCGCGGCAAGCTGGTGCAGTTCGGCCAGACCAACTCGCACCCGGACTTCACCAAGGGCGGCGACTACATGTGGTCGAGCTCGATCAGCCAGGCCGAGGAACAGCCGAACCTCGCCGACTACGCGATCAACGGGCTCGGGCTGAAGAAGCTGGCGGTGCTGCACCTGAACACGGACTGGGGCACCACGGCGAAGAACCTGTTCGTCAAGGCGGTGCAGGACAAGGGTGCCGAGGTGGTCGGCACCGAAGGCTTCCTGCCCGGCGAAAAGGATTTCCGCTCCACGCTCGTCCGCCTGCGCGATGCCAACCCGACCGGCTTCATTCTGGAAGCCTACTACGCCGACGCCGCCGTGATCGCGCGGCAGGTGCGCGACCTCGGCCTCAAGCAGCCGATCGCGGCGGTCGGTTCCGTGTATTCGCCAAAACTGCTGGAACTCGGCGGCGATGCGGTGAACGGCATCTACACGCAGTCCAACTTCTTCCCCGACGATCCGAGGCCGGAGGTGCAGGCCTTCGTGAAGGCGTTCCAGGCGAAATACAACCGCGCGCCGGACGGCTTCAATGCCACCGCCTTCGACACGATGATCCTGATCGGCGCGCTGGTGAAGCAGTTCGGCGCCACGCGCGAGGGCATCCACGAGGGCCTCGCCAAGATCAAGGACGTGCCGAGCGTGGTCTACGGCAGCATGACCTTCGACCCGGCCACGCGCCGGGTCGCCGGCGCGAAGTTCGAGCGGCTGGTGGTGAAGGACGACAAGTTCACCCTCTGGGACGGCGTCAAGCCCAGCGTCGGATAATGCTTGGTCCCTGGCTGGACTACACGGTCAACGGGCTGATCATCGGCAACATCTACGCGTTGCTGGCGGTCGGCCTGGCGTTGATCTTCGGCGTCGCCAACCTGATCAATTTCGCCCACGGCTCGGTCTATACCGTGGGCGCGTATATTGGCTGGGCCAGCATCACCTACCTGCATACGCCGCTGCCGGTGACATTGTTGCTGGTGGTGGCGGGTTGCGCTTTGCTGGGCATTGCCATCGAGCGGCTCGGCTTGCGCCCGCTGCATGGGCGCTCGCGCATCGCGCCGCTGCTGGCGACCATCGGCATCAGCCTCGTGCTGGACCAGCTCGTGCAACTGCTCGGCTCGCCCGACCCGCGCGCGCTGCCGAGCCAGTTGCCGGACGTCCGCTTCCAGATCGGCAACGGCACCATCGGCACGCTGGACCTGCTGATCGCCGGCATCGGCATCGGCAGTGCGACGCTGCTGTACGTGTTCCTGCGCCACACCAAGCTCGGCTGGGCAGTGCGCGCGACCGCGCAGGACCAGGACGCGGCGCGGCAGATGGGCGTCGATACCGATAGGATCAACCTGACGGTGTTTGCCATCGCCTCCGCCCTCGGCGGCGTCAGCGGCGTGCTGGTGGGGATGTACTACAACAGCATCGACCCCAACATGAGCTTCGACGCCACGCTGAAAGGCGTGGTGGCGATGATGATCGGCGGCCTCGGCAACGTGCCGGGGGCGATCGGCGGCGGGCTGCTGCTGGGGCTGACGGAAAGCTACGGCATCGCGCTGTTCGGCAGTTCCTACCGCAACCTGTTCGCCTTCGCGCTGCTGATCCTGATCCTCGTGCTGGCGCCGAACGGCCTGTTCCGCTGGCGCCGCGACCTGCCGCCGGAGCCGCTGACCGGCACCTTCATCGCGCCGAGCCGGCCGGTGCGCATTCCCAGGTCGGTGCTCGCCGGCATCACCGTGGCGGCGGCGCTGCTCGGCCTCGCGCCACTGCCCTATTTGTTGCAGACGCTGACCAACGGCCTGCTGACGGCGCTGCTGGCGCTGAGCCTGACGCTGGTGGCGGGCACGGTGGGGCAGGTCTCACTCGGGCAGGCGGCGCTGCTGGCGATCGGCGGCTACGCCTCCGGCCTGTTGGCGCTCGACCTTGGCTGGCCGGTCGATGTGTCCGTCCTGGCCGCCGGGTTCATCACCGCCGCGCTCGGCACGTTGGTGGTGTATCCGGCGTTCCGCATGCGCGGGCACTATGTCGCCATCGCCACGCTCGGCATCGGCCAGATCGTCGCCCTCGTCATCCTGAACTGGACCGGGCTGACGCGCGGCGCCATGGGGCTGACCGCCATCCCGCCGCCCTCCATCGCCGGCGTGGAACTGACCTCGGTGCGCTCGGTGTACTGGCTGTCGCTGGCGTTGGTGGTGGCGATGGCGCTGCTGCAAACGCGGCTGCTCGCGGCGCATCTCGGCCGCGCCTGGCGCTCGATCCGCGAGGACGAGGTGGCGGCGCGCTCCTACGGCGTGGACGCCAACCGCTACAAGGCGCTGGCCTTCGCCTTCGGCGGCTTCGGCGCCGGCGTCGGCGGCGCGGTGACGGCGCATTTGTATTCGTACATCGACTACCAGACGTTTTCCGCCCAGTTGTCGATCGTGGCGCTGACCATGGTCATTCTGGGCGGGCTCGGCAACGTGCCGGGGGCGATCCTCGGCGCGGTCGTGCTGACCGGTTTTCCGGAGTTGTTCCGGGCGGCGGCCGAGTATCGGATGCTGGCTTATGGCGTCGTGCTGCTGCTGCTGATCCGCTACCGCCCGCAAGGGCTGCTGGGCACCGTCTGATGGCCGCCCCGTTGCTCCAGGTGCGCGGGCTGGTGCGCCGGTTCGAGGGCGTGACGGCGGTCGCCGGCGTCGATCTGGAGGTCGCCGAGGGCGAACTGGTCAGCATTATCGGCCCCAACGGCGCCGGCAAATCGACGCTTTTTAACGTCATCAGCGGGCTGGACAGGCCCGACGCCGGCAGCGTCCACTTTCGCGGCAGCGATGTGACGGGCGCGCGACCCGAAAAACTGGCAGCGCAGGGGCTGGCGCGCACATTCCAGCACGGCCGGGTGTTCGGCAACATGAGCGTGATGGACAACGTGCTGGTCGGCGCCCACACGCGCCTGCGCGCGGTGCGCCCCGCCGTGCCGCTGCTCGGCCCGCTGCTGGAACTGTGGCTCGCTGCCGTGCGCCCCGGCCGCGTGCGCGCCGAGGAAGCGGCGATGCGCGCGGAGGTGAAGCAGATCCTCACCTTGTTCGGGGACCGGCTGCTGCCGCGGCTCGACAACCCGGCCTACAGCCTGTCCTACGCCAACCGCCGCCGCGTCGAGATCGCCCGCGCCCTGGCGCTGCGCCCGGTGCTGCTGATGATGGACGAACCCACCGCCGGCATGAACGAGAGCGAGACGGCGGAGATGCAGGAGATCCTCGCCGGGCTGAAGGCGCGCGGCCAGACCATCCTGCTGATCGAGCACAAGCTGGAGATGGTCATGCGCCTGTCCGACCGTGTGATCGCCATGGACGACGGCCGCCGCATCGCCGAAGGCCCGCCTGCCGCCGTGCGCAACGATCCGGCCGTGATCGAGGCGTATCTCGGCCACGCGGCGATGGGGCAGGCGGCGGAGTGATGACCGCCCTCCTCGAACTCGACCGCATCAACAGCTTCTACGGCCCCGTCCAGGTCCATTTCGACCTGTCGCTTTCGGTGCCCGAGAAAAAGATTGTCTGCCTGCTCGGCGGCAACGCCAGCGGCAAGTCCACGACGATGAAGATCATCCTCGGCCTGCTGCGCCCGCGCTCCGGCACCGTGCGGTTTGCCGGGGAGGACATCACCGGCCAGCCGACGCCGCGCATCATCCGCCGCGGCATCGCCTCGGTGCCGGAGGCGAGGCGGCTGTTCCCGGCGATGACGGTGCGGGAAAACCTGCTGATGGGCGCCTATTCCCGCAGCAACGCGGCGGAGATCGCCAGCGACCTCGACCGGGTGCTGACGCTGTTTCCCCGGCTTGCCGAGCGGCGCGGCCAGCGTGCCGGCACGCTTTCGGGCGGCGAGCAGCAGATGGCGGCGATGGCGCGCGCGCTGATGAGCCGGCCGCGGCTGATCTGCATGGACGAGCCGACCATGGGCCTGTCGCCGCTGTTCGTCGATCGCGTGCTGGAGCTGATCGCCACGATCAACCGCGAGGGCGTCGCGGTGTTCATGGTCGAGCAGAACGCCAGCCTCGCGCTGCGCATCGCGCACGAGGGCTATGTGCTGCAAACCGGCCGCATCGTGCTCTCCGGCCCCGCCAGCAGCCTCCTGCGCGACCCGCGCATCCAGGACGCCTATCTGGGCGGGCAGGCCGCCTCGGCGGCCAACAGGGATCCAAGTTTTGCGGACACGCATGGCGGGTAGCGCTCGCTCCGGCGGAGCTTGTCGGGGTGGCGCCGCCGGGGCGAACGCGGTGGCGCGAGGCGCTGTCGTCAGATCGTCTGCAATATCTCGTCGTGGGTTGAACCCGCAATAAAGCAGAGACTCGCCTCTGTCAGCATTTGTAGGAACTCGGTGTCGGTATTGATTTTCTGGTGTTTGCGTTCATAATCTTGTAAATTCTCGTGCTGAGATGACCAAAAAATTCTGGTTGGATTTCCAGCAATTGGTCGGCTAACCGTGATTGTTATATTGTGCTTATCCTGAATCAGCTTCGCTGCTTTTTTGACAAAAGCAAAGGTGTCTCCAACTTTTCCAGGCGCAATCGCCGCGCTGCGAACCCAAGTGATCATGACATGCTCCTACTTGAAGACGTGATGCAGACCGCCGGATCTAGACCAGCGTCAAACCGCCGTCGACGCGCAGTTCCGCGCCCGTCGTGAACCGAGACTCGTCGGAGGCAAAATACAATGCGGCTGCCGCAACCTCATCTGGATCTCCAGGCCGGCCAAGGGGGGTCTTCGCGACAAGCTGTCCGAAGCCCGCCATTTGTTCCGCCGACAGGCCCATCTTGCCGCCGAGGGGCGTGTCGATGAACCCCGGGGAGATGGTGTTGACCCGGATTCGACGGGGGGCGAGCTCCACCGCCAACGTGGCGCCCAGTGACCGGAGCGCGGCTTTGCTGGCGCTGTAGGCGCTGAGCCCGCCAATGCCCTGAACGGCGGCCGTGGACGACGTCAGAATGATCGATCCGCCCTCTGAGATGACAGGAGCGGCCTGCATCAGCAGGAAATAGGCTCCACGGAAGTTGACGTCGAGGACCTGGTCGAACACCGTTTCGTCCACAAATCCAATCGGCGTCAGCCGCGAGATGCCGGCGTTGACGAACAATATGTCGATCCGGCCGTACTTCCTGGCCACATGCTCGACCAGCGCCTTCGCTGCCGCCGCGTCGCCGGCATCCGAGACGAGGGCTTCAACCCCGGCCATTTCGCCGCGTGCCGCGTGCCGCGTCCACGCTCGCGACGCTGGCGCCGGTCACGATAACCGTCGCTCCCTCCTTTAGAAAACGCCTTGCCGTGGCTGCCCCGATGCCGCTCGTTCCACCGGTAATCAGGGCGATTTTGTTCGCGAGCTGGGTCACGTTCGATCTCCTCGCTATTTTGTATCTTCCGCTACAGAAAATCGATAAAGCTAGGGGTTGCGGCTGTCAAGCGGATTTTTTATCACTAGCTACAAAAAGGAGGCCGGTTTGGCACGCGCTCTGGAATTCGACTATGCGGACGCGATCGAGCGGGCGACGCGAAGCTTTTGGCGGACCGGATACGCCAACACCTCGCTTCGGGATCTGCTCAAGGTGATGGGCATCGGCGAAGGTTCCTTCTATAACACTCTGAAAAGTAAGAAGAATGCATATCTTGAATGTCTCAAGCACTATGACGCGACCGTAAATCTCAGGCGTGCGCAGGCATTCTCGTCTGCGCCGACGGCCGCCCTGGGGGTCAGAGCGCTCTTTCAGGCGATCCTCGAATGTTTGGACGACCCCGATGCCCCGCGGGTCTGCCTGATGGCAGGTGCGCTGACTCCCGATGTGCTGGCCGAAACGGAGCTGCGCACATACCTGCAGGCCCAGGTCTCGGGGTGGGCGGACCAAATGGCAGACCGCTTCGTGGCCGATAAGGAACAAGGTCTGCTGCCAGAAAGCTTTGACCCACAGGTCATTGCGCCTATAATACTAACTTACATACAGGGTTTGTGGCGAGTAGCATTGGTATCCTACGACCGACGGAAATTGCAGACCCAGGTCGATGCATTTCTGACGTCGCTGGGATTGTGATCGAGAGCGTTCGGCGCCGAACCCGGATCAAATCTGGTACAGGAACGACCTCCGCTCGGCCGCGCTCATCGCCCGCATCTCGGCCAGCGTGCGCTGGTCCAGCACGCTGGAGATCGCGTCGCGCACCTGCAGCATCAGCAGCCGCACGGCGCAGTGCTGGATGTCCGCGCAGTCCTCGCAGGGCTGGTAGGCGGTGCGGCTGGCGCAGCCGATCGGCGCCAGCGGCCCGTCCAGCACGCGGATGATGTGGCCGACGCGGATCTCCTCCGGCGGCCGCGCCAGCGCGTAGCCGCCGCCCGGCCCCTTGCGGCTGCGCACCAGCCCGGCATTGCGCAACTCGCCGAGGATGGCGTCCAGGAACTTCTTCGGGATGTCGTTGCGTTCGGCGATGTCGCTGACCAGCACCGGCCGGTCGGGCGGGGCGCCGGCCAGGTCGACCATGGCTTTCAGGCCGTACTTGCCCTTGTTGCTCAGCATGGACGACGCACGCGACTCCCCGATGGTTGCGACCGCGCGCCCACAAACGCGATTCGCCGGGCGGACGCAAGCACGGCGGGGCGTCGTTGCATTCGCCGGGCACTCCGCCCAGATAGGTCCAGCACCTGCAACCCACGCCGGCATCGTCCGGCAAGCAACCGCCAAGGGCAGACACGTTGGAGGATCCCTATACGACGCTCGGCGTGCCGCGCGACGCGAGCGCGGACGACATCCGTCGCGCCTATCGCAAGCTCGCCAAGCAGCACCACCCGGACCTCAACCCCGGCAACGCCGCGGCCGAGGAGCGGTTCAAGGGCGTCTCCGCCGCCAATGAGTTGCTGTCCGATCCCGACAAGCGCGCCCGTTTCGACCGGGGCGAAATCGACGCCGCCGGGCAGGAGCGGGCGCCGGAGCCATCCTATCGCCACTACGCCGATGCGGGGTCCGGCCGCCGCTATGCCGGCGCCGGGCCGGAGGCGGGCGACTGGAGCGCCGAGGATCTGGGCGACATCTTCGGCACGATCTTCGAGCAGGAACGCCGTGCCGGCGCCGCGGCCCCCCGGCGCGGCCGCGACGCGCACTACACGCTGACGACCGACTTCCTCGATGCGGTGAACGGTGCGACCCGCCGGCTGACGCTGCCTGACGGCGGCACGCTGTACGTCAAGATCCCGCCCGGCTCGCGGGAAGGGCAGATGCTGCGGCTGCGCGGCAAGGGCAGCCCCGGCCGGAACGGCGGCCCCGACGGCGACGCGCTGATCGAAATTCACGTGACCCCGCACCGCTTCTTCGAACGCGACGGCCAGGACATCCGCATGGAATTGCCGGTCGGTCTGGCGGAAGCCGTACTCGGTGGCCCGGTCGAGGTGCCGACGCCGGGCGGACCGGTGCGCATGCGCGTGCCGCCCCACTCCGACACCGGCACCGAGCTTCGGCTGCGCGGCCGCGGCGTGCCGGCGCATGGCGGCGAGGCGGCCGGCGACTTGTACGCCAGGCTGCGGGTCGTGCTCGGAACCCCGGATGCGGCGCTGGAGGCATTCCTGCGCAGTTGGAAACCGGAGTCGCCGGCCGATCCGCGGCGCGGGATGGAGGCGGGTTCGTGATCAGCATCGACGTCATCGTCGCCCAGTTGCCCGGCCTGGGGCGTCCGGACCTGGAGCGTTGGATCGCACACGGATGGGTGCGGCCGGACAATTCCGCCAGCGGCTATGCGTTCCGCGACATCGATGTCGCCCGCGTGCGGCTGATCCGGGAGCTGCGGGACGACCTGGAGGTGAACGAGGACACGCTGCCGCTCGTGCTGTCGCTGCTCGACCAGCTTTACGACCTGCGGCGGCGGATGCGCGAACTCACCGATGCGCTTGGCAGCACCACGTCCGAGGAGGTTCGCCGGACACTCGCCGCGCATCTGGCAAACCCGGCGCCCTGAGGCGCGCGCACTACTCCGCCCAGACCGGGGCGTCGTCGAAGCTGTGCACCTGGGCGAAGCGCGGGTCTGGCGCGGTGTCTTCGCGGATCACCTGCACCGCCTGCAGCCCGGCGGCCTCGGCCGCCACCAGTTCGCGCGGATTGTCGGAAAAGAAGCGCAGCCGCGCCGGCGGCACGTTCAGCGCCGCGGCGATGGCGACGTAGGAGGCCGGCTCCACCTTCGGGCCGACGGTCAGGTCGAAATGCTCGTCGAACAGGTCGTTCAGGTCGCCTTCCTTGCAGTGGCCGAAGAACTGCACCTGCGCGCGCACCGAGCCCGACGAAAAGATGTGCCGCGGCACGCCCGCCGCCTTCCAGCGCCGCAACGCTGCCAGCGAATCCGGGAAAATCTGGCCGTACAGCGTGCCGCTCGCATAGCCCTCGTCCCAGACCATGCCCTGGATGGTCTTCAGCGGCGCCGCCTTGCGGTCCTCGTCGATCCAGCGGATCAGCGCCGTCACCGGGTCCTCGCCCGGCTCGGCCAGCGCCGCGGTATCGGCCAGCACCTGCTGCACTGCCGGCACGTCGATGTGCTTGGCGACGAAGCCGGGAATGCGGCGGCGGGAGAACGGAAACAGCGTGCTGGCGACGTAGGATTGCGAGCTCAGCGTGCCCTCGATGTCGAGCAGCACGGCGTCGATGCTGGTCATGGTCGTCACTCCGGCAAACGGTCGGCGGGAACAGGGAAGGGGGCTTGCGCCCCCTTCTACACCAGTCCCGCGCGCGGATATGGGTGGGTCAGGAGGCGGGAAACGCCTCGCTGATCGTGTCGCCCGTGTAGTGCGGCACCCAGCCGGTGGTATCGGTGAAGATGCGCAGCGCCGTGAAGTTCGGGGCCTCGCCCGCGTCGAACCAGTGTTTCGTGTTCGCCGGCACCGAGATCAGGTCGCCCTGGGTGCAGTGGATGTCGAAAATCTTGCCGTCGGTGTGCAGGATGAAGTTGCCCGCGCCATGCACGAAGAACCGCACCTCGTCCTCGCTGTGCGTGTGCTCGGAGAGGAATTTCGCGCGGATTGCCGGGATGTTCGGGGTATCCGGCCGCATCTTCACCACATCCGCCGAGCCCGCGCCGGTGCTGCCCATCAGCCCGTCGAGGAACGGCTTGTAGGCGGCCAGGATCTTCTCCGGCTCGTCGTTCGGCGACAGCTCCACCGGGCTGCGCCAGCGTTCGAAGCGCACGCCGAGCGGCCCCAGCTTGTCGGCGATCACGGCGGCATCCTCGGTGCGGACGATTGCCGTATCCGGCGCGTCGTCGGCGTAAACGGTCAGTCGGCTCATGTCGTAAGCTTCCTTCGCTCCAGTTCGCAGGCCAGGAGGAACTCCAGGCCTTCGAGCCGCGCCAGCGCGGTCTCCATGGTCTTGGCCCATATATACACGCCATGGCCCCGGATCAGGTAGCCGAGCGGCAGACCTGCCCTGATCGCCGGCTCGACCACGGCGGCGAGGCGGGGAATATCCTGGTCGTTGTCGAAGATCGGCAGGTCGATGGCGACCGCGTGCGTGGTCTGGCCCTCGAACGCCTTGACGATCTCGTAGTTCTCGAACCGGATCGCCTCGCCGCCCAGCAGCGACAGCACCGTGCCGGCGACGGAATGGCCGTGCAGCACCGCGCCGACCTCGGGCAGCAGGCGGTACAACTGGCAGTGCAGCCCGGTCTCGGCCGAGGGCTTCGTCGGCGTGATGGCGCGGCCGTCCAGGTCCACCTCCATCACCGAGCCGGCGTCGAGGTAGCCCTTGTGGGTGCCGCTGCGGGTGATGGCGATGCGGTCCGCGCCGAGGCGGACGCTGATGTTGCCGGCGGTCGCCGGCACCCAGCCGCGCGCGTCCATGCGCCGCCCGGCCTGGACGATGGCGTCGGTGGCCCAACCGGGAATGGCGGCCGGGGCATTGCCTGCGGCCGTCGCGATCGGGGTCACAGTCATGGTCGTCCTTTCAGACGCCGAGCGCGGCCCGCCCGGCGGCAATGTAGGCACTGTCAACTTGCGGCGTGTGGATGCGGGCACAAAGCACATCGCGAAGGTGGCGTTCCAGCGGATTCTCGCGGCTCAACGCATGGTTGCCGCCGAGCGTGACGGCCTGTTCCACCGCACGCACCGCGTTCTCGGCGATCGTGGTCTTGAACAGGTTCAGCGTGCCCGTCGGCTGCGGGGTGCCGGCGTCCATCGCCTGCGCCACCGCCTCCAGCAGGGCCGCATTGACCGCCAGCCGCTCCTCGATCGCGCCCACCGCCTCCTGCATCCGCGGCAGGGTGGCCAGCGCGGCGCCGAGATTGGCCGGGCGGCGGTTCTGCAGGAACTGCACGATCCAGTCCCGCGCCGCGCGGGCGACGCCGGTGTAGAGAGCGCCGATCAGCGCCACATTCCAGGCCGCGATGTCGGGTTCCCGCCCCCACGCCTGCGGTGGCCGCAGTTCACCCGAATGGCCGGCCGGGATCGCCACGTCCTCCAGCACCACGTCGTGGCTGCCGGAGGCGCGCAGGCCAAGATGGTCCCAGGTCTCCTCGATCCGAATGCCCGGCGCATCAGCGGGCACGAGGAAGGAGCCGACGCGGGGCGTGTCCTCCTCGGTGCGGGCCCAGACCAGGAACCAGCGCAGGCCGGGCGCGCCGGTGGAGTAGATTTTTCGCCCGGTGATCTGCCAGCCGTCCGCGGTGCGCCGGGCCACGGTCGCCGGCAGCCCGCCCCGGGCGGGGGTGCCGAGCGCCGGCTCCACCCGGAGCGCGTTGACCAGCGCGCCGATCTCCACCGCCTCGCGGCCGACGCGGTCGCGCAGCCCCGGGGAAAATTCCTCGACATCGGCCAAGCGGTGGTGGTGCACCACCTGCATGGCGAACACCAGCGCCGTGGAGGCGCAGGCGCCGCCGACCGCGCCGACCGCGTCGATGGCCGTGCCGAGCCCGGCACCGCGGCCGCCGAGACGGGTGGGGACCGTCAGTCCCAGCAGCCCGGCGCGATGCAGTGCCGCGAGGCTGTCGTGCGGAAAGCTGGCGTCGCGGTCGTGCCGACCGGCGTTGGCGGCGATCGTCGCCAGCACCGAGGCGGGTAGCAAAGCGGGTTCGTGATGCAGGTCCATGGCCTTAGCGACGCGCCTCTACCATTTCACCATGCCCTTCTGCCAGGCGAGCAGCCGGTCGCGCACGCGGAACAGCAGCGTGATGAGCCCCGAGCACATGCCGGCCATCAGCAGCAACGCCGCATACATGTTGGCGTAGGCAGCCCACCCCTGTGCCCATTGCAGATACCAGCCGAGGCCGGATTTCACCCCGAGCATCTCGGCGATCACCAGCACCGCGAACGAGGCGCCGAGGCCCATGAACAGGCCGACGAACACATGCGGCAGCGCCGCCGGGATCGCCACCCGCCAGACCAGGAACCACTGCCCGGCGCCGAGCGTGCGGGCCACGTCATAGTAGGCGCCGGAGACGCTGGCGACGCCGGACCATGTCAGCACCGCGACCGGGAAGCCGGTGGCCAGCGCGATCAGGAACGTGCTGGCCGAGGCGCTTGTCGGGAACACGAAGAATGCCAGCGGCACCCAGGCGGTGGCCGGCAGCGGGCCGACCAGCCGCAGCACCGGATGCGCCCAGTAGCTGACCGTGCGCGACCAGCCGAGACCGACGCCGAGCACGAAGCCGAGCGCCGCGCCGATCGCGTAGCCGCGCAGCAGCAGCCACAGCGAATGCCACAGGCTGTCGAGCAGCCGTGGCCAGTCGTCGGTGTAGACTTCCAGCAGCGCCTGCGGGGCGACGAAGAACGGCTGCGGCAGCAGGTCCGACTTGGCCGTCACCGCCTCCCACGCCGCGAACAGGATCGCCAGCGCGAGCAGCCATGGCGCCAACGTGCCGGCGCCTGCCAGCAGCCTTGTCCGGCCGCCGAAATTCCAGGCGAGCAGTTGCAGCGCGCCAAGTGCGACGGCGATCTCGCCGAACAACGCGGTGCGCTCGAGGTCCTGCACGTCCGGCGCGCGCAGCACATAGGCCGCGAACGCCAGCCACGCGAGGCCGGCCACCGCCAGCAACGGGCGTGCGCGGGGCCGTGGCGCCACCGCCGCGGCGAACAACCCCGCTGCAGGTGCCGCTTTGGCGAAACTCATGTCAGCAGGTCGACGGTGACGCGCGCCGCATATTTTGCCGGGTCGGTGCCGGGCTTCAGCACGGACACCTGCTTCAGCTCGGTGGCGTACGCGGCGACCTGTTCGCGCAGGTCGGCGCCGACCGGGTTGTGCGCGTGGGTGTGGCTGCGCAGCATGGCGGCGAGCTGCGCCGCCGGCGCCTTGGCGTACGGGGCGAAGATCGCGGCGGCGTCATCGGGGTTCGCCGCCACCCATTGCTGCGCGCCGAGCAGTGCCTGCACCAGTGCCGTCGCCACGTCGCGCTCGTCGCGCACCAGCCCGCCGCGGATGCCGAGCACGCAGCAGGTGCGATGCGCGTATTCGCCGGAGAGGTTGTTGACCAGTTCGACGAAGCCGTCGCGGTCGCGCGCCATCCAGCCGAGCGGATCGCCGAGCGCAAAAGCCTGCACTTCGCCTTTCTGCAACGCGACCGGCAGCACGTCGGCCGGGAAGACGCGCCACTGCACGTCGCCGCCCGGGTCGATGCCGGCCTTCTGCAGCATGATCGAGAAGAAGTTGCGGTCGGGTGCGGCCATGTCGGTGACGCCGATGGTCTTGCCGCGCAGGTCGGTGAGGCCCTTGATGTCGCTGCCCTGCGCGACCCACAGGCGCATGCAGCCGCCATGGATGCCGGCGGCGATCTTGACGTCGAACCCCATCTCCAGCGGCTTGAGCCAGCGCAGCGCCATGCCGACGCCGGCATCGGCCTTGCCGGTGGCGATCGCCTCCAGCAACTGGTCGGTGGAGCCGCCGAAATTCACCAGTTCCACGTCGAGGTTGTGGCGCTCGAAGAATCCTTTCTCCAGCGCGGTCGGCACGCCGACGGTGCAGACGGCGTTGGCGTTCCAGGTCAGCTTCAGCTTCTTGACGGCCGGCAGCACCACGGGCGCGATCGCCGCGGTGCGGCAGATCGCGGTCTCCGACAGGCCGGGCGGCAGCAGTGCCGGGCGGCTGGTGGCGAACACCGCGCGGCCGAGGCCGGCGACGGGCAGCGCGGCGCCGGCGGCAAGGGCGGAACGCAGCAGGCTGCGACGGTTCATGGCGGCTACTCCGCGGCGGTGGCGAGGGGGGAGCGGGCGGCGCGTTCGCGCACCAGCGGGATCAGCGCGCGGCCGTAATCCACCGCGTCCTCCAGCGGATCGAAGCCGCGGATCAGGAAGGTGGTGACGCCGAGCGCGTGGTATTGCAGCAGCGCGTCCGCCACCTGATCCGGCGTGCCGACCAGCGCCGTGGTGTTGGCGCCGGCGCCGACCGCGGCGGCAACCTCGGTCCACAGGCGCGCATCCCGCACCCGGCCGCCCTTGGCGACTTCCAGCAGCCGGCGCGAGCCCTCGCTCTGCGGCTTCGGCGTGCCCTGGCCGAATGTTTCGCCGCGCAATTCGCGGATCCGCTCAAGGATGGCGTCGGCGCGGCGCCACGCCGCCTCCTCGGTGTCAGCGAGGATCGGGCGCATCGACAGGCTGAAGCGGATCGCCGCCGGGTCGCGGCCCGCCTTGGCGACCGAGGTGCGGACGCGGGCGATCAGCTCGCGCGCCTGCTCCAGCGGCTCGCCCCAGAACGCGTAGACATCGGCGTGGCGGCCGGCGACCTCGATGGCGATGTCGGAGGCGCCGCCGAAATAGATCGGCGGGTGCCGGCGCTGTACCGGGCGAACCTCGGAAAAGCCGCGCGCGACCTGGAAATGGGTGCCCTCGAAGTCGAACGGCGCCGGGCTGGTCAGCGATTGCCGGAACACGTGCAGCCATTCGTCGGTGCGGCGGTAGCGCGCCGCGTGGTCGAGAAAGTCGCCATCCTGCTTCTGCTCGGCGTCGTTGCCGCCGGTGATGACGTGGATGCCGGCGCGCCCGCCAGTGATCTGGTCCAGCGTCGCGAACAGTCGCGCCGCATAGGTGGGGGCAATGAAGCCCGGCCGGTGCGCGATCATCAGGTTCAGCTTCGGCGCCTGCGCCGCGGCATGGGCGCCCAGCAGCACCGCGTCCGGCCCGGTGGAGTGGTGCGCGACCAGCACCCGGTCGAACCCCGCCGCTTCATGGGCGCGGGCGACATCGCCGACATAGCCGAGGTCGATGGTCGGCCCCTGGGCCGGCCTCGTCTCGGACTGGTCGCGGGCGGCGATGAAGCCGATGAACTCAACGGACATGGTGCGGGATTCCCACAAGCGCCCCGCAACATCTAACGTGGATTCCTCGTTAGTCAATGCGTATGCCAGATTTCACTCGTATGAAACGCGGCGGCGGTTCCGATCGGGGAATCGAGGGCTTCAGACGGGGGTGCGGACCAAGTCTGCCGGTTGCCCCGACAATTGCACGAGATGGTTGCGTTATTCGGGGACGCGATGGGCCGGCAGCAGGGGAGCTACTTGATTGCGCCGGCGGTCAGGCCCTTGACGATCCAGCGCTCCAGGAAAATGCCGATCAGCACCAGGGGCGCGATTGCGGCGGTGGAGAGCGCCGCCATCGTCCACCAGTCGATGCCCTGGGAGCCGGTCTGGCTGGCTACCATCACCGGCAGGGTTTTGGCGTCGGTGCTGGTGAGCAGGGCGGCGAAGAAATACTCGTTCCAGCACAGCACCACGGCGAGGATGAACGCGGCCGCCGCGCCGGGCAGCGCGATCGGCACCACGATGCGCAGGAACGCGCCCCAGGTCGTGGCGCCGTCCACGTAGGCGGCCTGTTCGAGTTCCACAGGGATGCCGTTGAACTGGTCGCGCATGATCCAGATCACGATCGGCAGCACCATCAGCGTGTAGATCAGCACGAGGCCGATCTTGGTGTCGAGCAGCGCGAGTTCCTTGTACAGGATCAGGAACGGCAGCGCGAGCACGACCGGCGGCAGGATCAGTTGCGAGAGGAAGAAGAAGGAAATGTCCTTGTTCCGCCATGGGCCGAATTTGTACTGGAACCGGCTGAGCCCGTAGGCCGCGAGCGAGCCGATCACGACCGCGATCAGCGCCGCACCGCCGGAGGCGATGACGCTGTTGGTGAAGCGCAGCAGAAACTCAGCGCGCACCGTCGAGACCTGGAAGATCGTCTCCGGCGACAGGCCAAGCGAGCGGAAGCCGAGCCAGCGCGGGCTGAAATCCACCCACGGGATGATGTGGCTGCCGGTGACGTCGCGCGCCACCTTGAACGAGGTGCTGACCGTCCAGTAGATCGGGAACAGCGCGATGAACGCCCAGAGGCTGAGCGCCGCGTAGATCAGCGTGCGCCCGGCGAACCGGCGCGCCATGCGTTCGCCATGCGAGTGCCGCATCCTGCCTGCCGTCGTCGTCGTGCCCACAGCGGAAACCCCTTGCCGCCCGGCCTACGTCACCCGCCGCATCCAGCGGCTGGCGAGCGCGAGCAGGACGCTGACGAAGATGATGATGAGGATCAGGTAGAACTCGGCCAGCATGGTGCCGTAGCCGACGCTCGATCGGTCGCGGTATTCGCGATAGATGAAGCTGGAGACGGTATCGGTGGCGCCCCCCGGGCCGCCGGCGGTGACGTTGATGACGATGTCGGCAAGCTTGAGTTCGAAGATGATGCGCAGGATCACCGCGGTCACGCTGACCGGCAGCATCAGCGGGAACGTGATCTTCCAGAACGACTGCCACGGGTTGGCACCGTCCACCTTGGCGGACTCCAGCACCTCGCCCGGCAGCGCCTGCAGCCCGGCGAGCAGCAGGATGATGATGAACGGGATCCAGTTCCACGCGTCCATCACCATGATGCTGGTGCGCGCGGCCCAGGCGGTGCCGTAGAACGCCGGCGACGACCAGCCGAGCATGCGCGCGAGCGTCGCCGCCGGGCCGAACCGCGCTTCCAGGATCGACTTGCCGACCATCCAGCTGATCGCGACGGGGCTCAGCATGAACGGCAGCAGGAATGCCACGCGGAAGAATTTTCGCCCGCGAATGTCGGCGTTCAGCAGCAGCGCCAGACTGAAGGCGATCGCGTACTGCACCAGCACGGACAGCACGTAGTACCCCATGTTGCCGAGCGCGTTCCAGAAGAACGCGTCCTGCGCCAGCGTGGCGATATTGCCGAACAGGTTGAAATGCACGCCGGTCAGCGAACTCAGGTTCCAGTCGGTGGCGGCGATGCCGAGGCCGAAGAACGTCGGAAAGATCACCATCGCGATGGTGAACAGCAGCGCCGGCAGCAGGAACAGCGCCCGCTTGCCCTGCTCGCCGCGGATCAGCACCTGGCTGACACCGAGCGCCACGGCCCAGACGATGTAGGCGAACAGCGTCGGCAGCCATGTGTCGATGCCGAGCGGCACCACGCCGGCAGCGTGCAGCACCTGCAGCAGCACGACGACGCCCAGCAGCAGCGATGCCGCGCGGATCAGCCGGCGGCCGGCGGTGGCCCGGCGGGCGGCGTTGCTGTCTGCCGCACGATGGCGCGCGGCGGCGGCGGCCCGGGAGGCGATCTCGTTCGGCATCGGACCTTGGGGCGACAGTTGCAATGCGGGGCTCAGGAAAGACTTCGGCTGGTGGCGAGGCGTTTGCCACCAGCCGAACGGACCGGCGAGCCGATGCTCGCGGGGCTACAGGCCCAGCGACGCCTTGTAGAACGCGATCTGCTTGTCGCGGCCGAGCTTGTCGGTCAGCGCCTCCCACAGCTTGGCGACGTTGTCCGCACCTTGCTGGGGCGTCAGTTTGCCGGCGTAGACCTTCGAAAGCTCGTCCTCGGCGATGCTGTAGTACTGGAAGATGCCGGGGAGGCGCGGCTCGATCGCGTTGTTGGGATGGTTGTACGACGTCGTCTGCGAGTTCATGTACGAGGTGATGTAGTCGCGCTCGTAGCCGCCGGCGACCCACAGGTCGATGTTGTTGTGGCTCTGCCGGTACGGCTGGAAGCCGGACGGGTAGGCGGAGGTCCACATCGACAGGTCGCCGTCGCCGAGCAGCGCCGCCGCACTCCAGGCCGCCTTGTGCTTCTTGCTGTCGGCATCGACGGTTTTCATCACGTAGATGCCCCAGCCGAGATACGCCATGTTCGGCGCGATGTTCGGCCCGGTCGGCAGCACCTCCCACTTGCCGGTGGTGTGGTTGTACACGTCGTCCGAGGCCGGCAGGATGTCGAACATGATCTGCTTGCCGACGGTCGCCGTGTCGCTGGTCACCGCGACGGTGCCGATGTCGCCCCACCATTCCAGCAACCCGCCGGTGCCGACAAGGAACTGCTGGAACGCGGTGGTGCCCGGGTCGGCGTTGATCTGGTCGGCCGGCTGGTACGGCAGTGCGTCGACCACGTCCTGGATCGCGCGCACCCAGCCCGGGTTGTTGATGCGCGGCTTCATGGTGTCCACGTCGAACATCCACGCCTTCTCGCCAGGGTACTTGACGTAGGCGGTGGCGCGGCTGGCCAGGAAGTAGAATTCAAACCCGCCCCACGGCTTCGGCTGGTCGAGGAAGCCGTAGACGTCCTTGCCGTCGACCTTCTTGCCCTTCATGAACTTCGTGACTTCCTGGACCTTCTGCCAGGTCTTCGGCACGCCCCACTCGCCCTTGTGCCCCTCGTCCTTCCACGCCTTGGCGAGGCCCGCGTCGGAGAAGTAGTCGGTGCGGTAGTTGATGGTGTGGCAGTCGCTGTCGATGCAGACGCGGTAGATCTTGCCGTTCCAGGTGCCGACCGGCGGCTTGAGGTAGTTCACGTAGTCGTCGAAATCGATCTGCTTCTTGACCCAGTCCGGCATCTCCGAGGTCAGGCCCTTGCCGCAGACATCGCCCTCGAACGGCGCGCCCATCTCGCAGATGTCGAAATCGACGGTGCCGGTGGCGATCGACTGCTGCAGGCGCGCGTTGTAGTCGGCCTGCGCGAGGTCGATCCACTTGATGCTGGCGCCGGTGTACGCTTCCCACGGCTTGAGGAAGCCGCGGAACAGGAAGTTGTGCAGGTTCTGGTTGTTCAGGCCCATGAACGACAGTTCGACGCCCTTGAACTCGCCGGGCTGCACGCTCTGCTTGGTCGGCCCCATGCAGAGTTCGCCGACCTTCTGCCAGTCCGCGTCCGTCGGCGAGCCGTTGCCGGCGCCGGGGATCTTCATCAGTTGCATGCGCAGCGCCGTGTCGGCCTTGGCCGAGGTGGAGGCGCCGGTGAGCCCCGCGGTGCCCCCGAGCGCCGCCGCAGCGCCGAGTGCCGCGCTGCCCTTCAGCACGTCGCGGCGGCCGATCTGCGTGCCCATCCGCCACATCAATTCACTTGCCATTTATGAACGCTCCCCTCGGTTGCGGTTCTTCTCTCGGCTCTCCACCGCCGCCGGCGTTCGGAAAAGCGTGACATCGGACGCCGCAGCCGCCGCATCGTCATGCTACAGTCACGTAACGACGCGAGACCTTTTCCGTCCAACTCCGCTTTTCGGCAACGCACGGTGACGATTGATTGCTTTGAAAGTCAGTATGCAACTGCTTGGGAGAGTGTCAACCGCCGCGCCATCACGCGCCGCGCCGCACCGCGGTGGGGCTGATCTTGAAGCGGGCGCGGAAGGCGCGGGCGAAGGCGGAGCCGCTGGCGAAACCACTCATCATGGCGACGTGGCTGACCGGATGGTCAGTGTGCTCCAGCAGCCGCCGCGCCAGGAACAGCCGCAGCTCCGCGTAATAGCCGCTCGGGCTGGTGCGCAGGTTGGTGCGGAAGCGCCGGTGCAGTTCGCGCACGCCGACACCGGCCGCGCGCGCCAGTGCCGCGACCGGCAGCGGCGTTTCGATGTTGCGCTCCATCAGCCGGATCACCCGCACCAGCGCCGGGTCCTGCCACGCCAGCCGCCCGACCGCGCGCATCGGCTGCGCCTCGTGCCCCGCGTGCTCGCGGTCGTAGATGAACGCGGCCGACGCGGCGAGCGCCACGCTCGGGCCGTGCTCGCGTTGCAGCAGTTCCAGCACGAGGTCGAGCGTCGGCACCGCGCCGCCGGAGGTCAGCCGGCCGCGGTCGATCACGAACCGGTCCGGCACCACCTCGATCGCGGGAAAGCGCTCGGCGAGGTCGGACAGGTCTTCCCAGTGCGTGGTGGCGCGGTGCCCGTCCAGCACGCCGGCGGCGGCGAGCAGGTACACGGCCGATTCGAGGCCGCCGATCATCGCCCCGGCGCGGGCGGCGGCGCGGATGAAGCGCAGCATGCGCGGCGAGGCGTGGCGTTCGGCCTCGTAGCTCGCCACCACGAACAACGCGTCGAACGGCGGCGCCGTCTCCAGCGTCGCGTCCGGCCGCAGCCTCAGGCCGCTGCTGCTCGCCACCTCGTCGGCATCTTCGGCGAGCAGCGTCCAGGCGAACAGCGTGCGCTCGGCGGCGCGGTTGGCGGTGCGCAACGGCTCGATCAGGGCGGCGAGCGTGAGGTTGGAGAACAGCGGCAGCACCAGCACGGCGACGCGGCGGGGGGGCGGTGCGGGCGGTGCGGCGGCGGCCGGGCGCTGGGTCATCGCGCGCATCTTGTCCGCAATCGCCCCGCCCCGCACCCTGCCACCGGCCCCGGGGATCGACGCGCGCCCGGGGAGCGGCGATGATCGCGCGTCGGGGCGAGGGGAGATCGGCGCATGGAGCAACTCGTGACCTGGATCACCGACAACAAGGTGCCGGTCGGCGACTGGATGGCGGACGTGGTGGAGTTCATCAAGGACAACACGCTGTCGCTGTTCGACATCATCGCCGCGGTCATCGGCTTCGTCGTCGATGGCTTCACCGGCGCGCTCGAATGGGTGCCGGAGCCGATCCTGATCGTGGTGCTCGCCGCCGCCACCTACGCGCTGCGCCGTTCCTGGGGCCTGACCGCGTTCGTGCTGTTCGCGCTGCTGTTCGTGCTCAACCAGGGCTACTGGAACGCGACGATGGAGACGTTGTCGCTGGTGCTGTTCTCCGCCGTCGCCTCGGCGCTGATCGGCGTGCCGCTCGGCATCGCCGCCGCGCATCGGCCGTGGCTGTATCAGGCGCTGCGCCCGGTGCTCGACCTGATGCAGACGCTGCCGACGTTTGTCTATCTGCTGCCGACGCTGGTGCTGTTCGGGCTCGGCACGGTGCCGGGGTTGATCTCCACGGTTATCTTCGCGCTGCCGGCGCCGGTGCGGCTGACCCATCTCGGCATCATTTCGGTGCCGCGCACGCTGATCGAGGCCGGCCAGGCGTTCGGCGCCACCAAGCGGCAACTGCTGTGGAAGGTGGAACTGCCGAGCGCGCGCCCGACCATCTTCGCCGGCATCACGCAATGCATCATGCTGTCGCTGAGCATGGTGGTGATCGCGGCGCTGGTTGGCGCCGGCGGGCTCGGCGTGCCGGTGGTGCGGGCGCTCAATCAGGTCAATGTCGGCATGGGGTTCGAGGCCGGGTTCGCCATCGTGCTCGTCGCCATCGCACTGGACCGCGTCTGCCGCCCGCCAGAGGCGCGCGTGCCGCGATGACGCATGCGGTCGAGTTCAAGTCGGTCGACATCGTGTTCGGCTCCGGCAGCGGCCGGCGCCGGCGCCGGCAGCGGGAGGAGGCGCTGCGGCTGCTCGATGCCGGGCAGACGCGGGCGCAGATCCAGGAGGCGACCGGCGCCATCATCGGCGTCGCCGGCGCCAGCCTCGCGGTCGCCGAGGGCCAGATCTGCGTGCTGATGGGCCTGTCCGGCTCAGGCAAGTCGACGCTGCTGCGCGCCGCCAACGGGCTGAACGAGGTGACGCGCGGGGCGGTGCTGGTGCGCCACGGCACCGACGTTGTGGACATCGCCACCTGCGCGCCGGCGACGCTGCGGCACGTGCGGATGGAGCGCGTGGCGATGGTGTTCCAGCAATTCGCGCTGCTGCCGTGGCGCACGGTGCGGGAGAATGTCGGCTTCGGCCTCGAAGTCCGCGGCATGGAGCAGGCGGAGCGGCGCCGCATCGTCGATGAGAAGCTGAAGCTGGTCGGGCTCGACAAATGGGGCGACCGCTATGCCAGCGAGTTGTCCGGGGGCATGCAGCAGCGCGTCGGGCTGGCGCGCGCGTTCGCCACCGACGCCGATATCCTGCTGATGGATGAACCATTTTCCGCGCTCGATCCGTTGATCCGGACCAAGCTGCAAGACGAACTGCTGGCGCTGCAGGCTGCCGTGAAGAAGACAATTCTGTTCGTCAGTCATGACCTGGATGAGGCGCTGAAACTCGGCAACAGCATCTCGATCATGGAAAGTGGAAGAATAGTGCAGACCGGCTCGCCGGAGGACATCGTGCTGCGGCCGGCGGATGCGTATGTGGCGGAGTTCGTGCAGCACATGAACCCGCTGAACGTGCTGAAAGCCGGGACGGTGATGCGCCCGACGGCGCGGCTGCGGGCCGATGGCGCGGACCGCTGGCTGGACGGCGACGGGCGCTACGCCGTGACCTGCGACGGGCAGGGCGGCGCGGTCGCGGCCCGCATGGGCGAAACGGCACTGCCGATCCTGCGCCTGGGGGCGTTCGAGGCCGGCGCGCTGCCGACCGGCATCGCCATGGTGCCGCGGGAGATGCCGCTGCGCGCGGTCGTGCAACTGCGGCAGGCGACCGGCCATCCGGTGCTGCTGGAAGACGCGGGCCGGCTGATCGGCGTCTGCGACGACGCCGAGATGCTGGCCGCACTCAGCGGCGTGGCACGGGCCGGCGGCTGAGCGCCGCCGGCGTCCCATCGGGACATGCCTCCGCTGCATGGCTGGCATCCACCGGCCGGACGGACCCCGCCGCGCCGACGCCACATTTGGAAGTAACCTGGAGAGCGTAGACCGGATCTCTCACCAATAAGTGAGGGTTCGTCGACTGGTTGCTGTCGTGAATGGAAGACAGGGCGTTCCGTATCTGTCGAGAATAGATGGCGTTACACGAGTGGACAGCAGCACCGCGACAGATCAGAGCTGTAGATAGACATGTATCTTGATATGAGCGAAGGAACCAATTTTTTCTTTCGGCGTTATTGTCGACGGTAGCCGTTCGGCTGTCGAAGCCTTGTGCGGCGGTTCGACCCGCCGAGGAGCACTGCTCCTACCCCTCCGCCCGGGGCTGATCTGACGCGCCCGGGCCCTCAGCGGCAGCGTTTTCCGCCGCGTTTTCGGACCGAAGGGAGTCAAGTCATGCAGTATCGACACATCGCGTACATCGCCTTGCCCATGCTGGCCTTCGCGGCCGGCGCGGCAACTTCGGCGCCGGCCGCGGCGCAGACCACCGATAGCGGGCTGCCAGTCCCGATCCAGACCGTGCAGCAGACCGTGATCGTGGCGCCGGCCGCGCCGCCGCCGCCGCAGACCGAAACCGTGCCGCCGCCGCCGGCTGCCGAGGGCCAGCAGGCGTTCTGGCAGCCCGGGCATTGGGCCTGGACCTCGGCCGGCTGGGTGTGGGCGCCCGGCAGCTACGTCCTGCGCCCGCAACCGACCGCCGCCTGGGTGCCGGGCCAATGGATGACCCAGCCGAGCGGCGGTTACGTCTGGGTGAACGGCCACTGGCAGAGCTGAGCCAGGCGGCATTTTCACACTGCATCAGGAGAACAATAACATGATCCGTTCTTTGACGGCCGCAACACTGCTGCTTGGGCCGCTCGCACTGGCCACCTGCGGCCCGCCCCCGGGGCCGCCCTCCACCCAGGTGGTCGTGCAGTCGCCGCCGCAGAACCCGCCAGCCGCCGAAATCGCGCCGATGGTCTCGCCGGCACCGCCGCCGCCGGCGCAGAGCGAACTGGTGCCGCCGCCGCCGCAGGGCGCCGGCAGCGTCGCGTGGCAGCCCGGGCATTGGCGGTACACCGGCATCGCCGGCAACGCGTGGACGTGGCAGCCCGGCCTCTATGTGCAGGTGCCGCCGGGCCAGACGGTCTGGACGCCGGGCCGCTGGGCCGTGCAGCCGAACGGCGGCTGGATGTGGATCGAGGGCCACTGGGCGTAAGGACGGCCGCAACAGCCCCCTCCCAAAACGGGAGGGGGCGTGGCCCCATAGGCGCTAAAATAGGTCACGAACGGGGTATCTGATGTGAGGTTGTCGTTTTCGCGGAGCGTTGGCGAGGTGACGATGAACCATGGCGGGTGCGGCGACGATGCTGGCGAGGGAGATCGGG
>Ga0302314_10001782_pt1 | contig 40400 bp, 37 predicted proteins | sample III_Palsa_N2_3_FD_200533 | JGI IMG/M metagenome (GOLD analysis project Ga0302314, IMG submission 200533) | Peat permafrost microbial communities from Stordalen Mire near Abisko, Sweden - III_Palsa_N2_3 | ecosystem: Environmental > Terrestrial > Soil > Palsa > Peat permafrost | place: Sweden... | reverse complement strand
CCACCACGAGAAAACGCGCGGGCAGGGTGCTGACGCTGGTCGGATCCGGGGACGAAGAGGCTTTCGACCGGACCGCTCCCGTCTTTAGTGGACGGTTTGCCGGCATGATGGTTTCTCCAGAGGGCGCTGTGCGAATGAAATACCTCGCTTCACCCTACTCTGGCTGGCAGCACGCCATGTGCAGGGCGCGAGAAGATGGCGCTGTGCTTGGCAGCCAGATGCCACGGACAGTGAAAGATCTTTCGCGCCTGAGTAGTTTCCGAAGCTTTTTTGCTATCGCCGGCAAAGATACCGTAGAGGCTTGGAGAGTCCGCTGGCGATCCACGACCACATCCCTCGGTATTTTGCAGTCAGCAGCTCTGGCAGACATTTGCCGGCTCTCTTTTTTATATGCATCCGGATCAGCGCATGACGTACGACCACCAGTTGCAGCAAGCCATCGTCGCCGAGCTGCGCCAGTCGGGTACGCATCTCGCCGCGCGCATCGTGGTCACCGTGGTCGACGATCAGCTTGTGCGAAGCGAAGAGCAGGACAGCGTCGCCGATGCGCTCCCGCCAGGGCCGGCACGGCCATAACCAGGACAGAGCCAGCGCCGGTTTACTGTGGCGACAAACGACCAGCTTCAGAGTCACCCAGGCCGCCGTGAAACTCCACGATGGCGTTGGCGCGCCTGATCCTTCGCTTGTTATTGCTTGTGCTGTGCATAAATCAAGCCTCGTACTTACCACTTGAAGAGACGACCATGTCCAGAATAAAAAATCGCCAGATCCTGTTGAACGCCCGTCCGGTTGGTGCACCCAAACCAGAGGATTTCCGCGTTGAGACGCACGAAATTGCAGAGCCCGAGGCGGGTCAGGTGCTGCTGCGCACCCTGTATCTCTCACTGGATCCGTATATGCGTGGGCGGATGAGCGAAGGTCCCTCCTATGCACCGTCGGTTGACCTTGGTGGCGTGATGGTCGGTGGCACGGTGAGCCGGGTCGAAGCGTCCCAGCATGCGTCGTTCAAGGTTGGTGATCTGGTCTCCGGCTTCAGTGGCTGGCAGGAGTATGCGCTGTCGGACGGCAGTGACCTGACGCCGCTGGATGCGCGCATGAGCCATCCGTCGCTGGCCCTCGGCGTGTTGGGGATGACTGGTTTTACGGCTTATCACGGTTTGCTGAACATCGGACAGCCCAAGGCGGGCGAAACGGTGGTCGTGGCATCGGCAAGCGGCGCGGTGGGTTCGGTCGTCGGACAAGTCGCCAGAATCAAGGGCGCGCGCGCCATCGGTATTGCCGGTGGGGCGGAAAAATGCCATTACGTGACGGAAAGCCTCGGCTTCGATGCCTGCATTGACCACCATGCGGCCGACTTTGCCGAGCAGCTGAAGGCGCTCTGTCCAAACGGTATAGACGTCTATTTCGAGAACGTCGGTGGCGCCGTTTTCGATGCCGTTTTGCCGCTGCTCAACGTCGGAGCGCGCGTGCCGGTGTGTGGTCTGGTGGCCTATTACAACGCCACCGGGCTGCCGCCCGGGCCCAACCGCGTTCCGGAGCTGATGATGCAGATTCTGAGCCGGCGCATCCACGTTCAAGGCTTCATCATTTCCGATCACTTCGCCACCGGCTTTTCCGACTTTTTGCGCGACATGAGTGGATGGGTGGCGCAGGGCAAGGTGAAATATCGCGAAGAAACGGTCGATGGGCTCGAACAGGCGCCGCAGGCGTTCATCGGCCTGTTGACAGGCAAGAATTTCGGGAAGGTCGTCGTGCGAGTGAGCGAGTCCTGATTGTGAGGCGGACGATGCATGTCCGCCTCCAGCGCTGCGTCTCCGGCGGTATATGCCATTCCAAAAACCATCAATGAAGGCGTGATTCCATGAAAATTCTTTTCGTTCTCACGTCCCACGACGCGCTTGGCGACACCGGGAAAAAGACCGGCTTCTGGCTGGAGGAGCTTGCCGCGCCGTACTACGTTTTCCTCGACGCGGGCGCGCAGGTGACGCTGGCGTCGCCCAAGGGTGGCCAGCCGCCGCTGGATCCCAAGAGCAATGAAGCGGACTCGCAGACCGACACCACCCGCCGCTTCGAGGCAGACGCCGCGGCGGTCAAGGCGCTGGCCAGCACGCACAGACTCGCGGATATTGCCATCGCCGATTTCGATGGCGTGTTCTACGCCGGTGGGCACGGGCCGCTGTGGGATCTGGCCGAGGATCAGGCATCGATTGCCCTGATCGAACACGCGATGGCGTCGGACAAACCGGTGGCACTGGTATGTCACGCGCCCGGCGTGCTGCGCCACGTCAAAGGCGACGATGGCAAGCCGCTGGTTAACGGCCGGTCTGTCACCGGTTTTTCCGATAGCGAGGAAGAAGCGGTTGGCCTGACCAGGGTTTTGCCGTTTCTGGTCGAGGACATGCTCAAGGCGAACGGTGGCCTGTATTCGCGTGTTGCCGACTGGCAACCGCATGTGGTGGTCGCCGGGCGTCTGATTACCGGGCAGAACCCGGCATTGTCCGCCGGCACCACGCAGGCGTTGCTGAAGCATCTGCCCACCGTCGGATGACAAAAAATCTTGAGGGGCAGTGCGCCGCGCTCTGAGTAGTTTCCGATGCTGCACATGGCAGCGGGAATGGCCTACGTTGACTGCAGTTGCAAGCGCCGCATCGGGCGGGGATAGCCGGGCAGTCACTGCTCCGTGCTATCGCCAATCGATTCGCTTGCAGCCGTCCATACGCCAGGGGTTTTCCCGGGCCTGGCCCGAGGAGACACGCTCATGTTACGCAGCATTGAAACACTGGAAAAATACGAGATCCACGCCAACGATGGTTTGATCGGCCATGCGCGGGATTTCTTTTTCGACGATGAGTCGTGGGTGGTTCGTTACCTTGTCGTCGACACCGGAAGCTGGCTTTCCGGTCGCAAGGTTCTGATATCGCCGATCTCGATCGGTCGAGTGGATGTGTCGAAAAAGCAGCTGCTGGTGCTGCTCGATCGCGAGGCGATCAAGAACAGTCCCGACATCGACAGCGACAAGCCGGTGTCTCGACAGCACGAAATGCGCTACCTCAACTACTACGGCTATCCGTATTACTGGGGCGGCAACGGACTGTGGGGCGCAGGCTCCTTTCCGAGCCTGATGGTTTCGGATATCGAGGATCGCGAGGGCCAGATCGCCTACGAGCAGCAGCAGCATCCGGAGCGCTTAGAGCTCGACCAGGAGAGCGACCCGCAGCCCGGGCACGTCCAGCAACATCGGTCGTCGGAAGAATGCTCTCTCGCCGGGCGCGAAAACGTCGCGCCGGCGAAAACCGATGACCCGCATCTGCGCAGCTGCCGGTCGGTGTTGAACCACGAGATACACGCGACCGACGGTCCGATCGGTCATGTCGACGGCTTTCTGGTCGACGACGAAACCTGGGCCATCCGCTACCTGATCGTGCAGACCGGGCACTGGTGGAGCGGTCACAAGGTGCTGATCGTGCCGGACTGGATCACCGCCGTGAACTGGTTCGAAAGCACGGTCAACGTGGATCTTTCGCGCGCCGCCATCAGGGAATCGCCGCACTTTGAATCCTGCGCCGAACTCGATCGCGAGCAGGAGGCAGGGCTCTACAAACACTACGACCGCAGCGGCTACTGGACCAACCAGCTCTGAGCCTACCCATTCACCGAGGAACATTCCCATGTTGCAAACAGTCAAGGATCTGGAACGTTATGCCATTCACGCCACCGATGGCGTGATCGGCCACGTGCGCGGCGTGTACTTCGATGATGAATCGTGGGTCGTGCGCTACATGGTGGTCGATACCGGCGGATGGTTTGCGAATCGCAAGGTGCTGGTGTCACCGTTCTCCGTGAATCACGTGGATCGGCTGGACCGCACGCTGTCTGTGTCCATCACGCGACAGCAGCTCAAGGACAGTCCGGACATCGACACCGACAAGCCGATTTCGCGGCAGCACGAAAGCGGCTATCTGGGCTACTACGGCTATCCGTATTACTGGGGCGGTGGTGGCTTCTGGGGCGCTGGCTCCTTTCCCAGCCTGCTGTTGAATGTCAGCGAACATGGCATGGCCGGATCGGATGGTTTGAACCACATCGAACGTCTTCAGGTGATGCGTGAGACCGGCTCGGAGCCGGGCGACGATGTGCACCTGCGCACCTGCGCAGCCGTGACCGGTTACCGCATCGAAGCCACCGATGGACACCTCGGACACGTCAAAGGCTTCGTGCTGGAGGAGGAGACCTGGGCGATCCGCTATCTGATCGTGAGCACCAGCGAATGGTGGATCGGCCACGACGTGCTTGTCGCGGTCGAATGGATCGATAAAGTGAGCTGGCTGGAAAGCTCGGTAACGGTCGGATTGACGCGCCAGGCGGTGAAGGACTCACCTGCGTACGACGGCGCCCGCACGCTGGATCGCGAACATGAGGCGAGTGTTTTCAAACATTACAAAAAGAAGGGTTACTGGTCCGACTGACGACCGATAACACGCAGGCAGCTGGCCGTCCTTTCGCTTTCATGTAGCACAAGGCTTGCTGCACCGGGCTGGCTGTGGCGAACGCGTTTGACCGTTCGCTCATCAGCTTGTCCAAGAGATCTTTCGCTGCGAGGCGAGAACTGATTTTTGAACGCGTAATCCGTGCTCTGATCCCGTCATTCACTCGTTCAACGCAGTCCGCTCATTGTCTTCGGGGCGGAGTTGATCCGGTCGTCGAAAGGCGTGTCTTTGGGCGCGTTGCGTATTCCCGATCGGAGCGGGCTAGCCGTCCTGGAAAGACGAAATCGTCACCTGCAATCCATCCAGTCACGCCGCTCTGAGTATTTTCCGATGCTACCGCCGCTGGATGTTCAAGCCTAAGGTCGCTTGATCAATCACAGCGCGGCAAGGATGCATCCGCCCGCGAGCGAAACGGTCCGTTGGTAAAGGACGCTGCTTCAAATACGACTGTCATCAACATTGACGTCTGCGCGCAAGGCAAGCGCGGCGCCTGACGGTCGCGAGCGTTTCGTTTTCCCAATCCGTACATCACCGCCACAAGGAGATCGACATGCAACATTATTTCTGGAACGACTGGTATCTGGTTGGGGATGGTTTCTCTGGCTCGGCATCATGCTGCTGCTTTTTTCCAGCATGGGTAACTGGCGCTATACCTATGCCGCGCATCGGAAATACGGGCAGCCATCGCTGAAAGACGCGCTGGATATTCTCAATGAACGCTATGCGCGCGGCCAAATTACGCGTGACCAGTTCAAGCAGATGAAGGCCGATCTGGCCGTAACGCTCTAACCCCGGTCTGACGCGAACTTACCGCCCAGTCGCCCGCAACTTTGGCGCATCGGCCCGTGTGAATCACCTCGTCGCCGTGTGCCTTATCACGCTCCCCACTCATGACCGCGAAGCGCTTCGCTCATGTCTGACCCTCCCCCTGCGCAGAGTACTCGTCATGAACAATCCCACCCTGACTACCGAACAGCGGAACGACATCAACGCCTACTGGCGCGCCTCCAACTACGTGTCGGTCGGCCAGATCTATCTCTACGACAATCCGCTGTTGCGCGAGCCGCTAACGCTGGCGCACGTGAAGCCGCTGGTGGTCAGCCACTGGGGCACCACGCCGGGGCAGAATTTCATCTACGTGCATCTGAACCGGGTTATCAAGGCGAACGATCTGGACATGTTCTACGTCGCCGGCCCGGGTCACGGCGGTCCGGCGATCGTCGGCAACGTGTATCTGGAGGGAACCTGGAGCGAGGTTTATCCCGACGTGACGCAGGACGAGGCCGGGCTGAAGAAACTGTTCAAGCAGTTTTCCTTTCCCGGTGGCATATCCAGTCACGTGGCACCGACCACGCCAGGCTCGATCCACGAGGGCGGCGAGCTCGGCTATTCGCTGAGTCACGCCTTCGGCGCAGCGTTCGACAACCCGGGGCTGATCGTTGCCTGCGTGGTCGGCGATGGCGAAGCGGAAACCGGCCCGCTGGCTACGGCGTGGCAGTCGAACAAGCTGCTCGATCCGATTACCGACGGTGCAGTGCTGCCGATATTGCATTTGAACGGTTTCAAGATCAGCAATCCGACCGTGCTGGCGCGCATCGATCATGACGAGCTCGAGCATTTTTTCCTCGGCTGCGGCTGGACGCCGTACTTCGTCGAAGGCGACGATCCGGACACCATGCACGAGCTCATGGCCAGCACGATGGATCGGGTGATCGAGGAGATCCGCACGATCCAGTCCAGCGCACGCGCGGAGCACAACACCACGCGTCCGCGCTGGCCGATGATCGTGCTGCGCTCGCCCAAGGGCTGGACCGGGCCGAAGTTTGTCGATGGGCTGCAGATCGAAGGCACGTTTCGCTCGCATCAGGTGCCGCTGCTGGTCGACAAAGCCCACCCCGATCACGTGCCGCTGCTGGAAAGCTGGATGAAAAGCTACCGGCCGGAAGAACTGTTCGATGAAAGCGGCCGACTGATGCCACACCTCGCCGCGCTTGCGCCCGAGGGCGACCGGCGCATGGGTGCCAATCCCCACGCCAACGGCGGCCTGCTGATGCACGACCTGCGCATGCCCAACTTTCGCGTGCATGCGGTGCAGGTCGCTGCGCCGGGTGCGGTGGACGCGCAGGACACGATGGTGCTTGGCAAGTTTCTGCGCGATGTGATCAAGCTCAATCACGAGCAGCACAATTTCCGCCTGTTCGGCCCGGATGAAACGCTGTCGAATCTGCTCGGCGCCGTGTTCGAAGTGACCGACCGCCAGTGGGATGCCGATACGCTCGGCAATGACGAGTTTCTTGCGCCAAGCGGCCGTGTGCTCGACTCGATGCTCAGCGAACACCAGTGCGAAGGATGGCTGGAAGGCTATCTGCTGACTGGTCGGCACGGCCTGTTCAACAGTTACGAAGCCTTCATCCGCATCGTCGACTCGATGTTCAGCCAGCACGCCAAGTGGCTGAAGGTCACCAAGGAGCTGCCGTGGCGTCGGCCGATCGCCTCGCTCAATTATCTCCTGGCGTCGCACGTCTGGCAGCAGGATCACAACGGCTTTACCCACCAGGACCCCGGTTTTCTCGATCACGTGATCAACAAGAAAGCGGACATCGTGCGGGTGTACCTCCCACCAGATGCGAATTGCCTGCTGTCGGTGATGGATCACTGCCTGCGCAGCCGCAACTACGTCAACGTGGTGGTCGCCGGAAAACATGCGCTGCCGCAGTGGCTGACGATGGATGCAGCGGTCGTGCATTGCACTCAGGGCATTGGCATCTGGCAGTGGGCCAGCAATGATCAGGGCAGCGAACCGGATGTAGTGATGGCCTGCTGCGGTGACACGCCGACGCTGGAGGTGCTGGCCGCCGTATCGATCCTGCGTGAGCATCTGCCCGAGCTGAAAGTTCGGGTGATCAACGTGGTGGACCTGATGCGTCTGCAGCCCTGCTCGGAGCATCCGCACGGCCTCAGCGAGAAGGATTACGACTCGCTGTTCACTACCGACAAACACATCATTTTCGCCTTCCATGGTTACCCGTGGCTGGTCCATCGTCTTACCTATCGCCGCACCAATCGCGAACTGCATGTGCGGGGCTACAAAGAGGAGGGCACGATCACCACGGCCTTTGACATGCGCGTGCAGAACGAGCTCGACCGTTTCCATCTCGTGCAGGACGTGGTCGATCGTGTACCGGGCCTTGGCTCGAAGGGTGATTATCTCAAGCAGCAGATGCGCGACAAGCTGATCGAGCACAAGCACTACATCGACCAGCACGGCCAGGACCTGCCGGAAATCCTCAACTGGAAGTGGGGCGCGCAGAAATGACCGCGCAAGCGCTGGTCGACACCGCACGTCGGCTGGTGGCCTCCGGCAAGGGCCTGCTCGCCATGGACGAGAGCAACGGCACGTGCAACAAACGGTTTGCCGCGCTCGACATCGCGCAGACCGAGGAAGCGCGGCGAGACTGGCGCGAGCTCATCATCACGACGCCGGGTCTGGCCGACAATATCAGCGGAGCAATTCTCTACGACGAGACCATTCGCCAGACTCGCAAGGACGGCACGCCCTTCGTCAAGCTGCTCTCCGACGCGGGCATCGTGATCGGCATCAAGGTCGACACCGGCGCCAAGGACTTGGCCGGTCGCCCCGGCGAGAAGATCACCGAAGGTCTCGACGGCCTGCGCGAACGGCTGAAGGAATATGCCGGCATGGGCGCGCGCTTCGCCAAGTGGCGCGCCGTGATCACGCTGGGCGACGACCTGCCCAGCCGCGGCTGCATCGAGGCCAACGCACAGGCGCTGGCTCGCTATGCAGCGCTGTGTCAGGAAGCCGGGCTCGTGCCGATGGTCGAGCCGGAAGTATTGATGGCGGGCCGGCATACCTTGGAGCAATGCAAGGAGGTCACGCAGGAGACGCTGCACAGCGTCTTCAACCACCTGTATATCCAGGACGTGATGCTGGGCGGCATGATCCTGAAGCCCAATATGGTGCTGCCGGGATTGAGCTGTCCAAAGCAGGAAAGCGTTGACGAGGTCGCCGCCGCGACAGTGCAGAGCCTTCTAAAGATCGTCCCGGCAGCGGTCGCGGGTATCGCGTTCCTGTCCGGTGGTCAGTCACCGGAGCTGGCGTCGGCTCGTCTCAATGCGATGAATGTCCTGGCCAAGTCGCCAGATGCACATTTGCCCTGGCCGCTGGTGTTCTCGTTTGCGCGTGCGATCCAGCAGCCGGCGCTCGACTTCTGGCACGGCGAAGCCGGGAAAGTGGAACGAGCACAGCATGCATTGGAATATCGCGCCGCCTGTAACCGCGCCGCGCTGAATGGCAGCTACGCCGCGGCGGCGGATCGCCCACGCCTGAAGGCGATCGTCCGATGACCGCGCACTCTCCCGCTGCAGTCGGCACGCTCGACCAGCGCCGGTCGCTGCCCAACACGCAGGTATCCCCGCGTGAAGATGCAGCCCGGATGAACTCGACAACGGCTGCAGGAATCCAACTGTCGATCGAGAGCATCCCATGCGCCCTTTGATCGCGGGTAACTGGAAGATGCACGGCCTGTCGCCGCAGCTTGGCGAGATCGAAGCGGTTGCCGAGTCGGTCGCCACGACGCCGCCTGCTGCCGACATTCTCATTTGCCTGCCAGCAACGCTGATAGCACGTGCGGTGCAATGTGCCGCCGGGCGCATCGCCATCGGTGGAGAAGATTGCAGTGCGCAAATCGCCGGCGCCTTCACCGGTGACCTCAGCGCGCAAATGCTCAAGGATGCCGGCGCCAGCGCGGTGATCGTCGGGCATTCGGAACGCCGTCAGCATCACGGCGAAACCGACGCGATCGTCCAGGCGAAAGCTGAAGCCGCGCGCCGCGCGGGGCTGCTCACGATTATCTGCATCGGCGAAACGAGCGCGCAGCGAGACGCCGGCAACGCCCTGTCCGTCTGCGGCGATCAGATCGCAGTCCGCTCATGATCATCATCCAGTCCGCTGGCATCGCCATCGCGATGTGCATCATCACCATGCTGTGCTGGGGCTCGTGGGCCAACACGCAAAAGCTGGCTACGAAGGAATGGCGCTTTCAGCTTTATTACTGGGATTACGCCATCGGCGTGCTGCTGCTGGCGCTCCTGCTGGCCTTCACGATGGGTAGCACCGGCAGTAGCGGACGCAGTTTTCTCGCCGATCTGTCACAGGCAAATATCAAATGGCTGGGTGCGGCTTTTCTCGGCGGCGTGATTTTCAATTTTGGAAACATTCTGCTGGTGGCTGCGATTGATATTGCCGGTCTCGCCGTTGCCTTTCCGGTCGGTGTGGGGCTCGCGCTTGTGATCGGTGTCATCACCACGTACTACTCCAACAGGGTTGGCAGCGTGTCCGTGCTCGCCATCGGCGTGGGCTTCGTCGTCGTGGCGATCATTCTGGATGCGCTGGCTTATCGCCGGCTCGCCAACAAGGAAAAGAAGACGCCGAAAAAAGGCATCGTCATTTCGGTTATCGCCGGGCTTTCCATGGGCTGGTTCTACAGTTTCGTTGCCAATTCCATGGCGACCATCGGCACTGTTGGCGGCGTGGTCACGCTGGAGCCGGCCGGCAAACTGACGCCGTATACCGCGCTGGTGCTGTTCTCGTTCGGCCTGCTGATGTCCAACTTTCTGTGGAACAGCATCATGATGGTAAAGCCGCTTTCCGGCGAGCCAGTGGCCTTCGGCGACTACTTCAAGAAGGGCACCACGCGCCTGCATCTGATCGGCATTCTCGGCGGCGTCATCTGGAGCCTCGGCATGTGCTTCAGCATCATCGCCAGTACCAAGGCTGGCGCTGCGCTCTCGTACGGACTGGGCCAGGGCGCGACAATGATCGGCGCCTTCTGGGGCGTGTTCGTCTGGCATGAATTCAAGAACGCGCCCAAAGGCACCAACCGCCTGCTGGCTGCCATGTTTTTCTTTTTCCTGCTCGGCCTCGGCATCCTGATCGTCTCGAAAATATGATCCCCCACCTGGCGAACCATTCAGCATGAACAGCAAAAAAATCGTAGTCGTCGGCAGCTCAAATACCGACATGGTCATCCTTCTGCCGCATCTGCCGGTCCCCGGAGAAACGGAAATCGGCGGTGACTTCAGCATGGCCGCCGGCGGCAAAGGCGCCAATCAGGCGGTCGGCGCCGCGCGTGCCGGCGGCAGCGTCACCCTCGTCGCGCGAGTCGGCGACGACATGTTCGGCAACAAGGCGATTGCCGGCTATGCCAAAGACCACATCAACGCGGACTTTGTTTTTCAGGACGCCGAGGCGAAGTCGGGGGTAGCGCTGATCTTTGTCGACAAGAAGAGCGGCGAAAACACCATTGCCGTCGCCTCCGGCGCCAACAGCAAGCTGTCGATCGCGGATGTCAAAAAAGCCAGCAAAGTCATCAGCGAGGCGAGCATCCTCATTTTGCAGCTGGAAACGCCGCTGGCCACGGCAGAGGCTGCGGCCGCATTGGCGTACAAAGCCGGGGTGCGGATCATCCTGAATCCGGCACCGGCTCGGAAGTTGCCTGACAAGTTTCTCAAGCAGATTTCCATCTTTACGCCGAATGAAGTCGAGGCGGAATTTTTCACCGGTATCAAGGTCAGCAAAATCGCGGACGCGGCCAGGGCGGCGGACAAGCTGATGGCCAAGGGCATCGAGACCGTGATCATCACGCTGGGGGCGCGCGGATCGTATGTCGCGACCAAGGATATGAAAAAGCTGGTGCCCAGCTTCAAGGTCAAGCCCATCGATACGACCGGCGCAGGTGATGTCTACAACGGTGCGCTGGCGGTGGCGCTGGCCGAGGGCAAAACCATCCTCGAGGCGGCGCGCTATGCCAACGCCGCGGGCGCTCTTTCGACGACCGTGCTGGGTGCGCAACCCTCTGCGCCAACGCGCAAGGCGATCGAGTCGTTCCTGAATAAGGCGAAATAGTTTTTACCGGCATCAGGCACTTGAATCCAGTCTCGGGTTACCTCTTTCATCATGAAAATCATCATCGCGCCATCACTGCTCGCCGCCGACCACGCCCGATTTGGCGAGGGCGCCCAACGCGCCGACCGGGCCGGTGCCGACTGGCTGCATATGGACATCATGGACGGCCATTTCGTGCCGAATATTTCTTTCGGGCCGCAGGTGGTCAAAGCTGTGCGCCCGTTGTCCGAACTGTTTTTCGATGTGCATCTCATGTGCTCGAAGCCGGAGATTCTGCTCGAGGCTTTTGCCGATGCGGGAGCCGACCAGTTAACGCTTCACGTTGAGCTCGGCGAGCAGCTTCCGGCGCTCATCGAAAAAATAAAGGCGCTGGGCAAGAAAGTTGGCCTTGCCATCAATCCGCCCACGGCAATGTCTGTCGTCGAACCATACCTCGATCACATCGACACCTTGCAGGTCATGACCGTGAACCCAGGGTTCGGCGGCCAGAAATTCATGCGCGAAGGCCTGAGCAGGATCGGGCAGGCAGCAACGTGGCGGCAACAAAGAAAATTCTCGTACCGGATCAGCGTGGACGGCGGCATCAACGACGAAACCGGCGCCGATTGCGCACGCGCGGGTGCGGACACTTTCATCGCCGGCACCAGTTTGTTTGCTGCCGCTGATTTCAAATTCGCGATCACGCAACTTCGCCAGAGCCTTGAAGATGCTGCGTCGCGCTGACATGTGCCGGGTCATCGCCCTTGGACTGGCCAGGCATCGCTCAGCGTGGCGGATCGTTGGTGCTGCCGATTCGTTGCCTGTCGGGAGGGCGCCCCGCGCGCTTTCACGACCGCTATCGCGGCATGCACTCGGACTTAGGTGCAGCAGCGGACTCCAACAAAGCCAGTCGCCGCACCGCGTGGGAGCAGGCAAGTGAATGCATTCGAACATGTGCCGGGCGGGCTGGCCAGCGCAGATGATCAGGGCGGCGCTGGCCACGCTTCTCCCGACGTGAGCACCGGCACGGGCGCGCGCCTGTTTCTTATTCGCCACGGTGAAACCGCTTGGGCGCTGACCGGCCAACATACCGGGCGTACGGATATCCCGCTCACCGTGCACGGCGAGGCGCAGGCAGTCGAGCTGGGACAGCAGCTGCAGGGCATCGAATTTTCCCGCCTGATCAGCAGCCCGCTCACGCGCGCGCGGCAAACCGGCGAGCGAGTCGTGCCGCATCGCGCGCTGGCTTTCGACCCGGATCTGGTCGAATGGGATTACGGCGACTACGAAGGCAAGACGTCTGTCGCCATCCGCCAGCAGCGGCCCGGATGGGAGGTGTTCAGAGATGGTTGTCCGCACGGCGAATCACCGGAGCAGGTGGCAGCGCGCGCCGACCGCCTGATCGCTCGCCTGCGCCGGGAGGGCGGCAACATCGCCCTGTTTTCGCATGGACAGTTTGGCGTGGTGCTGGCCGCGCGGTGGGTCGGGCTGAGCGTGGCGCAGGCGCGTCATTTTTCGCTCGACGTGGCATCGGCCAGCGTGCTGGCCTTCGACCCGCACCATCTCGATGTAGCCGTGATCGCGTGCTGGAACCGCGTTTCCCCGGAACGATTCCGTTCCTCCTTCACCACGCCCGGCGAGCCCTGAGATGGCCACTCGCGAAAAGCCTCGTCTGCCGCTGACCAGCGTTCACTTGCCGGCAGGACACGACCTGCCGCAGCGACTACTGTCTGCGCGAAACGGTCCCGATACCGATAAGCCGCAGACGTCCGTTTCAAAGCCTGAAGCGACATCTTTTATGCTGCTGCTGATCACCAACTCTGCGGTGGGATTCCGGGAGGAACATGCGGCGGGCAGCGCCATCGTCGCACTGAAAGCCACGCTTGCCGCCGTCAAGGTGGCCAACGCGCGCCACGCAAAACACACCAGCAGCCACAGCTGGATTTCCACGATCGGCGCTCTCGCGTGTTTCGCCGCGCTGGCGGCATTGGTCTGGCAGACGGCGCAAACCGCACCCGCGAAACTTTGGGTGCTCGCCGCGATGATTGGACTCGCTGTCGTGATTGAAGGCGCGTATCGCGTGCTGAAGCGGCAAGTGCGGTGGTGCGTCTGATGACTCATCTGGCGGACAAAACGCAAGACCACGGCAGCAAAGCGGCGGCAAAGTCGCCTGAGCCGGGCAGCGGTAGCGCCGGAGGCATCAGCCGGTTCGTCTATATCGCCGTGGCCATTGCGGCGCTGGGCGGCCTTCTGTTCGGCTACGACACCGGGGTGGTTTCCGGCGCGATCCTGTTTGTCAAAAGCCAGTTCGCGCTGTCGTCGACCATGGAAGAATTGGTGGTGAGCGCGGTGCTGGTCGGCGCTGTTTTCGGCGCCACTGCCGGAGGCGCCCTGACCGGACGGTTCGGGCGCCGCTGGCTGATCATCATCGCCGGTGTGGTCTTCACCGTCAGCGCTATCGGCACGGCCTTCGCACCGACGGTCGCATGGCTGATCGTTGCGCGGGTGGCGAGCGGCATCGGCATCGGCATCGCCTCGTTCATCTCACCGATGTATATCGCCGAGCTGGTGCCGGCCAGGGTCCGTGGCTCGCTGGTGGCAGTCAACATGCTGGCCATCACCAGCGGCATCGTGATCGCCTATCTGGTGGATTATGCGTTTTCGTCCAGCCATGCATGGCGCTGGATGTTTGGCCTGGCGGCATTGCCGTCCATCGGCCTGGTCATCGGCATGTGGTGGCTGCCCGACAGTCCGCGCTGGCTGATCAGCCGGTCGAAGGTCGACGAAGCGCGAAAGGTCCTGAAGCGCGCGCGCACGACAGCGGACGTTGAACCGGAGATCAAGGACATCCAGCACGCCATGGCGCAGCAGGGCAAAGGCGGCATGGCCGGACTGCTGCAGCCGTCGCTGCGGATGCCGATGATCGTCGGCCTCGGCCTGGCGACCTTCCAGCAGATCACCGGCATCAACACGGTCATCTACTACGCCCCGACCATCTTCAAGTTCGCCGGCATCAGCGGCGCCGGGCCGGCGATTCTCGCGGGCGCGGGACTGGCAGGTGTGATGTGGTGCTCCCACGTGCTCGCCATCTTTTTGATCGATCGGATTGGTAGGCGGCCTTTGTTGTTGACGGGTGTGGCCGGCCAGATCGTCGGCCTCGCGATACTGGGCGCGGCCTTCCAGTTTCCGCAGCTGGCCAGCTTCAAGAGCGACGTCGCCATCGCCGGCTTGGGGATCTACGTGGCGTCTTTTGCGTTCGGGCTCGGGCCGATCTTCTGGCTGCTGATTTCCGAGATCTATCCGCTCAGAAACCGCGGCGTCGCGATGAGCGCCGTTACCGTCACCAACTGGGCGATGAACCTGCTGGTGGCCGTGAGCTTCCTGACCCTGGTTTCGTGGCTGGGGCACGCCAGCACGTTCTGGCTGTACGGCCTCGTCGCCGTCGGCGCCTGGATCTTCTTCTATCGGCTGGTGCCGGAGACGAAAGGCAAGAGTCTGGAGCAGATCGAGGCGCACTGGCGCAGCGGAAAGTCCCCGCGCCAATTATGAAACCCGGAGGCCGGTGCGCATGAAGCACCTTCCATTTACGTTCTCACCGTTGGGCGAGGCCATCGCTTCGCTCCAGCCACGTGAGCAAGGTATCAAACACCATCTCGAGCGCGATTGCTTGAAATTGTCCGCCGCAGCGAAGACCACGCGCGCCGTCATAGCCGACCTAGAGAAACGCCCACATGACATCCGATAGTAAAAAACCGAGCTCATCGACATCGACATCAGACGCGAAGAAGCCTGACCCCAACGAAGATTTGAAAACCCTGCCCCTGCCGGAGTTGCAGAAAAAGCTGCAATCGTCGCCGGAGGGATTGACCGACGTCGAAGCGAAGAAGCGACTGGCCAAGGACGGCCCGAACGAGATCGAGGAGAAGAAGGAGAACCTGATTCTCAAATTCCTCGGTTACTTCTGGGGACCGATCCCGTGGATGATCGAGGTTGCGGTGATTCTGTCCGCTGTGGTGCGGCACTGGCCCGATTTCTTCATCATTCTTTTGCTGCTGATCACCAACGCCGCGGTCGGGTTCTGGGAGGAACATTCGGCGGGCAATGCCATCGCCGCGTTGAAAGCCAGGCTCGCCACCAAGACGCGTGTGAAGCGAGATGGCAAGTGGGTTACGCCCTCAGCGCGCGAGCTGGTAGCGGGTGATGTGATCCAGCTGCGGCTGGGCGACATTGTGCCCGCCGATGCGCGGCTGCTGGACGGTGATCCGATGTCGGTCGATCAGTCGGCGCTCACCGGCGAATCGCTGCCGGCCACGCGCAACCCTGGCGATGCGGTGTATTCCGGTTCGATCGTGCGCCGTGGTCAGAGCAGTGCGCTGGTCTATGCCACCGGCACGAAAACCTACTTCGGCAAGACTGCCCAGCTGGTCGAGCAGGCGCAGACCGTCAGCCATTTCCAGAAGGCGGTACTGAAGATCGGCAACTACCTGATCATCCTGGCGGTGGCGATGGTGGTGGTGATCATTACCGTGGCGATCTTCCGCGGCGATCCGATTCTCACCACGCTGCAGTTCGCGCTGGTGCTGACTGTCGCCGCGATTCCAGTGGCGATGCCGACGGTGCTGTCGGTGACGATGGCGGTGGGCGCGCGACTACTGTCGAAGAAGAAGGCGATTGTCAGCCGACTGGTGGCGATCGAAGAGCTGGCCGGCGTGGATGTGCTGTGCTCGGACAAGACCGGCACCCTGACCCAGAACAAGCTGAGCCTGGGCGATCCGTTCTGTGTGGCCGGTACCACGGCGGCGCAGGTGATCCTGGACGCCGCGCTGGCTTCGCGTACCGACAACGACGACACGATCGACATGGCCGTGCTCGGCGGCGTCAAGGACAAGGATGCCCTGAAGGGCTACCAGATCGTGCACTTCACCGGCTTCGACCCGGTGCACAAACGCACGGAAGCCAGCATCAAGGACAAGGACGGCAAAACGTTCAAGGTCACCAAGGGCGCGCCGCAGGTGATTCTGGATCTGTCCGCGAACGCCGCCGAGGTAAAGGCGGCCGTCGACAAGGCGGTCGACGACTTCGCGGCGCGCGGCTTTCGCGCGCTCGGCGTCGCACGGGCCGAGGCCGACGGCAAGTGGCAACTGGTCGGCGTGCTGCCGTTGTTCGATCCGCCGCGCGAGGATGCCAAGGCGACCATCGCGCTGGCGCGGGCGATGGGCGTCAAGGTCAAGATGGTCACCGGCGATGCGCTGGCGATCGCCAAGGAGACCGCCAAGAAGCTCGACATGGGCACGAACATCCTCGATGCCCGCAGTCTGGGGGATTCGACCAAGGAAGAAAGCGCCGACGTGATGGCGTCGATCGAGAGCGCCGACGGCTTCGCCCAGGTGTTCCCCGAGCACAAGTTCCACATCGTCGATGTGCTGCAAAAGCACGGTCACATCGTCGGCATGACCGGCGACGGCGTGAATGACGCGCCGGCGCTGAAGAAAGCCGACTGCGGCATTGCCGTATCGGGCGCCACCGACGCGGCGCGGGCCGCGGCGTCGATCGTGCTGACCACGCCGGGGCTGGACGTGATCATCGATGCGATCAAGGAAAGCCGGCGCATCTTCCAGCGCATGAACAGCTACGCGATATACCGCATCGCCGAAACGCTGCGCGTGCTGCTGTTCATGACCCTGGCGATTCTGATCTTCAACTTCTATCCGTTGACCGCCGTGATGATCGTGATGCTGGCGTTGCTCAACGACGGCGCGATTCTGTCGATCGCTTACGACAACGTGCAGTACAAGAATCAGCCCGAAGCATGGAACATGCGCATGGTGCTGGGTATTGCCACCGTGTTGGGCCTGGTCGGGCCGATTGCCGCGTTCGGTCTGTTTTTTCTCGGCGACCGCGTGTTCCATCTCAGCCATTCGCATCTGCAGCCGATGATGTATCTGATGCTGTCGGTGGCCGGCCATCTGACCATTTTCCAGACGCGCACGCGCGGCCCGTTCTGGTCGATTCGCCCGGCCCGCGCGCTGTTGCTGGCCGTGGTGGGCACGCAGATTGTCGCCACGCTGATTGCGGTCTACGGATTCCTGATGCCGCCGCTGGGCTGGGGCTGGGCCGGCTTCGTCTGGGGTTATGCGCTGCTGTGGTTCTTCATCACCGATCCAGTGAAACTGCTCGCCTACAAGATTCTTGATCGCACCAAGGCTGGCGAAACACCGCAGGCCCGGTCGGCGTCAAAGAACCAGGCCAATATCGAGCGCAAGCCTGAGGCAAAGTCCGATCCAAAGTCCGATGCAAAGGCGCATGAGACGACGTCACCAGCGAGCGACGGCAACGCTGATGCAAAGTCGGATCCTACGGCTCCGTCAGCGCCCGGTGCCAAAGTGGAGGCAAAGCCCGAGGCCACATCACCGCCGCCTGATGCCAAATCGGATGCAAAGCCGGACGCGAAAGCTGATGCCAAGCCTGATGCCAATGCGCCGCAAGCAGCGGATGCAAAAGTTGACGCAAAGCCCGATGCCCCTGCACGTTCAGCGGCAGATGCCAAAGTAGATGGGAAGCTAGAAGTCGGGGCACCGTCCGCGTTGGCGTCAAAAACTGCTGCAAAGCCCGATGCCACGGAGTCACCAGCGCCCGATGCCGAGGCAGACGCAAAGCCGGACGTAGCAGCACAACCTGGGGGCGGCGCGAAGGCTGATGCGACGCCGGGCGCCAAGGCTTCGCCAGCACCAGAGGCGAGTCGTGGTGGCAAGGCCGCGACGGAAGACGAAGCCGGCACGCATGCTGAAGTGACACCGCAGCTCATCAAGCGCGTTCATGCCGTCTACGAAGAGCTGGGCCGCGAGGACGTTCGTGTTGTTGAGGAATTGGAAAAGGCGCATTGGGCGCCGCTCAAGAACGACGCATCGAAATGATTGAGCGCTTATCTCTGACAGGGTCATAACGATGAAAACAAAAATCGATGCAGAGGCATTCCACGTATCACCCATTGAGGGCGTCAAGCTCAGCGAACGGCCAACGCGGGTGAAGCCGTTTTGCGAATCGAAGAAGCACTACAAGAAGTTGCTCAAGAAGCATGTGGAACAGCTGTCCGATCTGCAGCGCCTGCATTACGCGTCCGAACGCTCTGCCTTGTTGCTGGTGTTTCAGGGCATGGACGGCGCGGGAAAGGATGGCGCGATCCGCCATGTGATGTCCGGCGTCAATCCACAGGGCTGCGAGGTTTTCAGTTTCAAGCAGCCCAGCGCCGAGGAGCTGAAGCACGACTTTCTGTGGCGATCGGCGTGCCGCCTGCCGGAACGCGGACGCATCGGCATTTTCAATCGCTCTTACTACGAGGAAGTGCTCGTGGTCCGCGTGCATCCCGAGCTGCTGCAGGCGCAGCGGCTGCCGGAAAAAATTATGGATGAAGAGGACATCTGGCAGCAGCGTTATACGTCGATCAACAATGCCGAAGAGCATCTTTCGCGCAACAGCACCCGCATCGTGAAAATCTTTCTGCATCTGTCGAAGGACGAGCAGCGCAAGCGCTTTCTTGCGAGGATCGACGATCCCGACAAGAACTGGAAATTCAGCCCGTCGGATATTCACGAGAGGAAGTACTGGGATCAGTACATGGAAGCGTACGAGGCCTGCCTCAACGCAACCAGCGCGCATCACGCTCCGTGGTACGTGGTGCCGGCCGACGACAAGGATAATGCACGGCTGATCGTTTCCCAGATTGTCATCGATGCCTTTGATGGATTGCACATGGCTTACCCGGCAACGAGCGGCGCGCGACACAAGGAGCTGCTGTCGATCCGCAAGCAGCTGGTCAGGTAATGTATGCCTTTACGCTGGAGCCGGGCATGTTCGAACGGCGGACGTTCGCCCCGGCTTTTTCTGGTGGTGCTCAAAGCCGATCGCCGTCAAAGCCGGCGCGCCTCAGTCCCTGAGTCAGGTACGGACACTCGCGCATCAGCGACCAAAGCAGGCCACTGCGGTGATTTTCAATCATCAGCACCACCGGTCCCTGATTGATGCCGAAATGCCACGGCGAGACCCAGCCCCCGGCCGCGCCCGGCTTGGCGGCATAGGTGGGATTGATGGTTGCCCTGAAGCCGTAGGGATTGACGTCGTGCAGCTTCAACTCGTCGATGAAATAATCGATCGCAGGCAGCACGATCTCCGGGGCAAACGGCAGCGAGGCGACCACCGACCACGGTGCAATGGTGCCGTCGTCGGGGCCGTACGGAACGCCGCGCGCGACGTAGCCAAAAAACTGGCGTTCCACACCGTCGATGAGCACGGTATCGGGTCCAGGCCCCTCGCTGGCGGTCAGTCCCCAGCAGTTGGCCGTATAGCCGTCGAATCCCAACGGGTTGGCGATGGCGTATTGCCGCTGTACGTACGCCGCGCGCCGGCTGTTTTCAAAATAGTCGATGCCCTTGTCGCGCATGAAACCGTCCTGGATGCCGCGAAAGTCGATCCATATCTGCGGAAACTGATGGGTGAACAGGGCGCCAGCGTATAAAAAGTTATAGCCGTAGATCTGCTTCCACTCATAGCCCGACGTCCACGCCTGATAGCTGTGTTGCGGAATCGGATGGGTTGGCGATCCCAGCGCCAGCAGATAGAGCAGCAGCGCTTCGTTGTAACCTTTCCAGCGGGACGGGAGGAATCCGATCTCGGGGCGCCAGCCCATGCTCATGGCCGCATCGCCATCCAGCGCCCAGTCCCACTCGACGCGTCGGTATAGCGCATCGGCGAGCGAGCGAATTTCGATTTCGGTGGGGGTCTGAGCGGTGAAGAATCGCGCGCAGGTGAGCATGCCAGCGAGCAACAGCGCCGTATCGATGCTCGACAGCTCGCATTGCCAGGCACGTCGGCCGGTGTGCATGTCGAGGAAGTGGTAGTAGAAACCCCGGTAGCCTGTGGCATCCGGTTCGGGGCCCTGTGCACTTTGCGCAAAAAAGCGCAGCGTGGCGAGCGTGCGCTGCACCGCCGCCTCGCGCGAGATGAAGCCGCGGGTGACGGCAACCGGGTAGCACGCGAGAGCGAATCCTGTGGCGGCGATACTCGCCGGCCAGCCCTGCGCCCAGGTGTCGTCGGGCGCGGTCTTGTCGCAAATCAATCCATTGACGGGATTGGCTTCGCATTGGAAATAATGGAAAGCTTTGGTCTGGATATCCTGCAGCGTGTCTTCCACGCTTTTCATCCGAGCGTTGTCCTTGGGCCCGGCAACGCCGCTAACTTCATGTGGTGAAGGATTCATCGAACGCTGCTTCAGGGACAGGCATACGACAACTCAACGCAGCGCTGCGGACCCACCGAGAACGCCTCGCAGTGACCGAACGCGCTGGCAAAACCAACAGCCGTTCGTGGTGTTCACCGCTACGCATCAGGCGATCGCCGGGTTTGCTTCGTTGCTTGCCAATGGCACGACAGGCACTGCGGGTGCGACGACGACCTGTTTTGGGGCCATTGCTGCTGCCTCTTGTCCGATGCCCATGGTCAGCGCGGTCATGCCGGCGAGTCCACCGAGCTGCATGCTTTCAACGGCGGTACTGGGCACGATCACGATGGTGGAATTTTCCTTCAGCCCTTCGTAAAGCATGTTCATGGCGCGCAGATGGAAGGCCACCGGATTGTGCTCGTAGCTCTTGGCGGCCTCGGCGAATTTCTCCGCCACCTGACGCTCGGAGTCGCCGAGGATCACGCGCGCCTGGCGCTCGCGCTCGGCCTGCGCCTGCATCGACATCGCGTTTTCCAGCGCCGGCGGAATCAGCACGTCCTTCACTTCCACCGAAATCACCTTGATGCCCCATGGCTCGGTGCGCTCGTCGATGATCTTCTGCAGCACGTCGCTGATCTTGTCGCGACCCTCCAGCATTTCGGAAAGCATGGTCTTGCCGATGACGTCGCGCAGCGCCGTTTGCGAGGCCCAGCTGATGGCGGCCTGATAGTCGGCCACATCGAGCGCGGCCCGCTTCGGATCGACCACCTTCCAGAACAGCACGGCGTCCACGTCGACTGGCACGGTGTCCTTCGTCAGCGTCTTTTCGGCCTTGAAGCCAGTGGTAATCACACGCGTATCGATCCAGTACGGTATCGCGTCGAAGATCGGAATGAGGAAGAACAGTCCGGGACCCTTGAGGGAGTGAAATTTCCCAAGACGCAGAATCACCGCCTTGCTCCACTGATCGGCTACCTGGATGGCGCTGGAAACGGCCAACGCCAGCACCAGCGCGACGATGCCGATAGCTAGGGTGGCTGGGTCTGCCACGGCGCCGCGCAGGCCATAGGCTAGTGCAACGCCTGCGCCGAGAATCACGCAGAAGACAAGCAGTGAGAACGAACGGTTCTGTTTCATGGGGTTGACCATCCTTCGATTGGTTGATGGATCCATCGCGGCGTTCGACGTGTCGAGTAGTGATTTGCCTCGACCTGATCGATCAGGCGCGACCCGATTTCTTCAATGATGATCTGCCTCGCGCGGGCCAACCGGTAGCCTCGGAAACTACTCACGCGCATGCCGTCTTCTCCCGCCGCGTTGATGCGTGGGCCCAAGCAAAGATGATTAGCTTTTGCAGCAGTGAGCGGATGCGCGAGGCGGCGTAACCACGGCCTTAGGAATGCGGAATCGTGCCGAGATCGGAGATGGGGACATGCCCTGAGTAATTTCCGATCCTGTCGCCCAGCGTCTTGCAGGCTTAAGGTCACTGCTCATCGATCATTCCGACACCGAGGGCAGCAACATGCATCCGTATTTCTGGAACAACTGGTATTTTGGCTGGGGCTGGTTTCTGTGGTTCGGAATCATCTTTCTGCTTTTTTCCAGCATGGGCAATTGGCGCTACACCTATGCCGCACACAGAAAGTACGGCTTGGCTGGCGAGAAGGGCGCGCTGGATTTTCTCAACGAGCGCTATGCCCGCGGCGAAATCACCCGTGACGAATTCAGCCAGATGAAGGTCGACATCGCCAGAACCGGCTGAGGGGCAATGCACGCGACGCTTCAGTGCATGCAGCGGTTAGCGAGACCAGCCGCATGACCATGCCAGCGGATGTCCTGCCGGTCGGTAGCTACCGCTGTCCGATGCATCCTGATGTTCATCAGGATGGCTCCGGTACTTGCCCCCTCTGCGGCATGGCGCTGCAGCGAACCGACCCCGTCAGCGAGGATGACGACCAGACGCTGCCGAGGATACGACAGCAAGCTGCTTGCCGCCGTGGCTCTGGCGGCACCGCTGCTGCTGATCGCCATGGTGCCGCCGATGCTCGGCTGGGAGCTTTCGCCAATGATGGCCAGCGCGAGCCGCTGGACCGACCTTCTGCTTTGCCTGCCGCTGGTGCTCTGGGCTGGTGCCGACTATTACGCGCGCGGCTGGACGGGCCTGAAAACCGGCTCGCCCAATATGTACACACTGATCAGCCTGGGTGTGCTGGTCACCTTTTTTTACAGTCTGGCGGCCACCTTCTTTCCGGGGTGGTTTCCGCCGGCCATGCGCAACGTCAACGGCCAGATAGGCGTCTATTTCGAATCCGCTGGCGTGATCATTGCGCTGGTGCTGCTCGGCGAATGGCTGGAGCTGCGCGCGCGCGGCAAGACCTCGGCTGCGATCCGGGGCTTGCTGAATCTGACCCCGAGAACCGTGCGTCGCCTGGCGACCGACGGCAGCGTGCAGGAGGTCGCTGTCGACCAGGTGCACATCGGTGATCTGCTGCAGGTGCGCCCGGGTGAGGCGATACCGATTGATGGCGTGGTGACAGCGGGAGCAAGCAGCGTGGACGAGTCGCTGCTGAGCGGTGAGGCGATGCCGATGGAAAAGCACGGCGATGATCGCGTGACCGGCGGCACACTCAACGGCAACGGCAGCCTGACGCTGCGTGCGGATCGTATTGGCCGCGACACGGTGCTCGCGCACATCGTTGCACTGGTGTCCGAGGCACAGCAGTCGCGTTCGCCGCTGCAGCATCTGGCTGATCGAGTAGCCAGGTTTTTTGTGCCGGCGATCGTACTGATCGCCTTGCTCACCTTCGGCGCGTGGCTGCTGTGGGGGCCGCAGCCCCGGCTGGCCTACGCGGTGGTCAATGCGGTGGCGGTGCTGATCATTGCCTGTCCGTGCGCGCTGGGCCTTGCGACGCCTATCTCCATCACCGTGGCCAGCGGCCGTGGTGCGGAGTCCGGCGTGCTGTTTCGCGACGCAGCGGCGATCGAGGCGCTGGCGCATGTCGATATGCTGGTACTCGACAAGACCGGCACCCTGACCCAGGGCAGCCCGGTGCTTACCGACATCATCGCGATGCCGGGTATCACCGAGAACGAAGTACTCACGATGGCGGCTGCGCTGGAAGCGCCGAGCGAACATTCGCTGGCGAGCGCGGTGCTAGTCGCGGCAAAAGCGCGCCTGTTGAAGGTGGGTACGGTCGAAGCGTTTTCAGCCGTCACCGGTCAAGGGGTTCAGGCCGAGCGCGCTGGTATGCCGCTTGCTCTGGGCAATGCCGATTTGATGCTGGCGCACGGCGTCGATCCGGCGCTTCTGGTGGCCCGCGCCGACGCGCTACGGCACGAGGCCAAAACGGTGATGTATCTGATGCACGCCGGGCGGTTGGCCGGTTTGATCGCCGTGCAGGATCCGCTGAAGCCCGATGCCGCCGCCATGGTGCAGGCGCTGCGCCAACAAGGGCTGCGCATTACCATGTTGACCGGCGACAGTGAGCAGACGGCCTCGGCAGTAGCCGCGCAAGTCGGCATTGATGACTACGCCGCCCACCAGACCCCGGCCAGCAAGGCGCAGTGGATTGCCCAGGCGCAGCATGATGGTCATCGCGTGGCGATGGCAGGTGATGGCGTCAACGACGCACCGGCACTGGCGGCCGCCGATGTCGGTATCGCCATGGGCAACGGTTCGGATATTGCCAAGCAGAGCGCGCAGGTCACTCTGGTCAAGGGAGACCTGGCCGGCTTGTTGCGGGCGCGTCATCTTTCCATGGCCACGGTGCGCAACATCCATCAGAACCTCGGCTTTGCGTTTCTCTACAACATCATCGGCGTACCGATCGCCGCCGGCGTGCTGTATCCGTGGACTGGATGGTTGCTGAGTCCGATGATCGCCGCGCTGGCGATGAGCCTGTCATCGGTGTCGGTGATTACCAACGCTCCGCGCCTTCGCCGGGTACGGCTATAGCGATCCAAAAGTGCTCACCGCGCCGTCGGGATAGTGGCTACTAGGTAATTTCCGATGCTATCGGAGTTGAAAGTGAGCGCCTATCGTCAGTCCATCGATCATCAGATCTGCCGATTTCGCAAACCCACGACCGGAAGCCTCACCATGAAAACTGATGCACAACTCAAAATCGACATTCTTTCCGAACTGGAGTGGGAGCCGTCGATCAACGCCAGTCAGATCGGCGTGGAAGTCAGCGACGGCGTGGTCACGCTGGCCGGCCACGTGGACAGTTACGGCGAAAAGTGGCACGCCGAAAAAGCAGTCGAAAAGGTCTCGGGTGTGCGCGCCCTGGCCGTCGAGATCGCGGTGAAGCTGCCCGGTTCGAGAAAGCGCTCGGACACGGAGATCGCCCATGTCGCCGAGAGCTCGCTGAAATGGCAGACGTATCTGCCGGAAGGCGCGATCCAGGTGATGGTGGAAAGCGGATGGATCACGCTGTCGGGTCGAGTGGAATGGGAATACCAGCGGCAGGCTGCAAATATCGCCGTGCGTCACCTGCTCGGAGTCAAGGGCGTCAACGACGAGATCGTCATCAATGCCAAGCTGTCTGCCGGCAATGTCAAAGCCAATATCGAATCGGCGCTGAAGCGACGTGCGATCGCCGATGGTCAGAAAATTTCGGTCAAGGTCGACGGGCCTGACGTGACTCTGACCGGCAGCGTCACCAGCTGGACGGAGCGCGAACAGGCCTGGAATTCCGCCTGGGGTACGGCAGGCGTCGAACGAGTCGTGAACAACATCACCGTCGTTTAAAGCACGTAAGCAGCCTGGGACGGTGATGCTCACCGGGCTGCTTTTTTTCATCTCTTTCGTGAAGACAACGGAAGCAGAATCGTTTGGCATCGCTCATGTGCGTGCAGGTTTATCTGCTCCTGATCTAGCACCAGGTCGCATCCACAGTGTGCTTTAACACCCGCTCCAGTCGTCAATTTATTCACGCATTGCAAACTGCCAAGTGGTCAGCGCGGGCGAAGCGAATCCGCATCTTGTCAACGTCTGCGTGGTGGCGATGTACGCAACGAAACATCGCCAGCTTGCGCTCAAGAAAATAGTCGCCACGCGTCTAGGTAGTTTCCGAAGCTACCGCAATGATCACCTCGCGCCTATCGTCAACCCATCGAATCATCAACAGCAAAGCGGGGCGATGCCGCTTGAACAACAGCGCTGTCATCTGACTCTTCAAGCAGCAATCTATCAGGAATACCCGCAATGAAAACTTGCGTTGCGTTGATGAAGGCACTCGTCTTCAAAGGCCCCGAAAAAAAGGCATTTGAAGCAGGACTGCCGTCGAGTCCGAGGCGCCGAAGGTCTTGATCCAAGCCTGATAAACACCGCCGCCATCGCGCAACCGAACGCATTCCGCCGAACCACTCGGCTCAAGTACAAACCACTGGAAGAAAACGTCATGGCTTATTCAAGCGTCAACCCGTTCACCGGCAAGCTGCTGCAAAGTTTCGACCAGCTGACCGACAAGCAGCTGGAAGAAAAGCTGGCCATTGCGGAAAGCTGTTACAAGACATGGAAGCAAACCAGCTATGGCGAGCGCGCCAAGATCATGGACAAGGCGTCCAGGCTGCTAGCCGAGCGCGCGGACGAATTCGCCCACACGATGACGCTGGAGATGGGCAAGCGCATCGGCGAAGCGCGCGGCGAAGTGAAATTCAGCGCCGACATCCTGGCGTATTACGCCAAGCATGCCGAAACCTTTCTGGCGCCAAAGAAGCTCCATCCCAACATCGGTGATGCTCATATGGAGAGCAGCCCGATCGGCGTGATTTTCGGCGTCGAGCCATGGAACTTTCCGTACTACCAGCTGGCTCGCGTGGCCGGTCCGCACCTGATGGCCGGCAACACGCTGGTGATCAAGCACGCCGCCTGCGTACCGCAGTGCGCGATCGCATTCGAAAAACTCTTTATCGACGCCGGTGCGCCGGTCGGCCTCTATACCAACCTGCTGATTTCGCACGAGCAGTCCGACAAGGTCATCGACGACCCGCGTATCAAGGGCGTGGCGCTGACCGGCAGCGTGCCTGCTGGCCGCAGCATCGCCGCGCGGGCAGGGCAGAACCTGAAGCCATCATCGATGGAGCTGGGCGGCAGCGATGCCTTTATCGTGCTGGAAGATGCCGATCTCGAGCACACCATTCCGTGGGCGCTGTGGGGCCGCATGTACAACACCGGGCAGACGTGCTGCGCGGCGAAGCGTTTCATCGTGGTGGATAAGATCGCTGACAAGTTCCTGGAGAAATTTTCCGCCGCGCTCTCCGGGCTCAAGGCCGGTGATCCGCTAGACGAGAAGACCACGCTCGGGCCGCTATCGACCGAATCGGCACTCGTGGGCCTGTTGAAGCAGGTGGACAGCGCGGTGGCGCACGGTGCACGCGTGGTGATCGGCGGCAAGCGCATCGATCGCCCCGGTGCGTTCATGCAGCCGACGATTCTCACGGATGTGGCGCCGGAGAATCCCGCCTTCCGCGACGAATTTTTCGGCCCGGTGGCGATGTTTTTTCGCGTCAAGGATGAGGACGAAGCGATTGCGCTGGCCAACGACTCAGACTTCGGCCTCGGTGGTTCGGTGTTCACGCAGGACATCGAGCGCGGCCGTCGCGTCGCCAGCCGCGTCGACACCGGAATGATGTTCATCAACAACATCAGCTGGTCCGACGCCGAACTGCCGTTCGGCGGCGTCAAGGATTCTGGTTACGGCCGCGAGCTTGGAGACATGGGCATCCAGGAGTTCGTCAACAAGAAGCTGGTGCGCTACGCCAAGGTCGAAGCGCCGGTTTGATTGGTCCTTGCGGGGCGGGACGCTCGCACGCGAAGCGTCCCGCAGCCGGCGAGCGCGGATCGACGATACGACGCGGTCTGACTATCGAAGTCATCTTCATCAAAGGTAACGATCATGAAGTTTCTCGTCGAGATGGATCACCCCAAGACGGGCCAGTGGCTGAACGATGCCGCGGCGCACGCCTTTATCGAAGAGGTGGTCTTTCCCACGCTCGATCGGGCGGAGACGCTGGTCCAGCAGGGCTGCATTCTGGCCGGTGGGCCTGTGGCCGGCGCCATCGGGCTGCGCTTTATCGTCGAGGTGGAGTCGGCCCAGCACCTGGATGAACTGGTTTCGAGCATTCCGCTGTGGTCGGTGGCCTATACGCGCGTGACCGCACTGATCGAGTTCAGCGATCGCCGCCCGCACGTGCAGGCGCTGTTGCAGCGACGAACGATTCCGCTCGCCGATGAGTCGCACGCAGCGGTGGCCTGATTTTTTGCGTCTGATTTTCCGCATTTGCTTTTTATCCGACCGCCGGTTTCGCCGAGTGGGTTCCGATCGTTTCTCTCACATTCCGGAGTTTTCCATGTACGTCAATGTCGCCGTTCTCAGAGAAACACAACCGCATGAACGTCGCGTGGCGTTGGTGCCTTCCGTGGTGCCCAAGCTGATCAAGCTCGGCGCCAGACTCTATATGCAGTGCGGTGCGGGCAATGCCGTCCAAATGCCGGACAGCGCCTACCAGGACGTGGCCTTCGTCAAGGAGCGCCGGCGTCTGGTCAACGAGGCCGACGTCGTGCTCGCGGTGCAGCCGCCGGCGCTCGACGTGATCGACGCGATGAAGGAGGGTGGGATTCTCGTGTCGTTCATCTATCCGGAAAAGCAGCCGGCGCTGGTGCAGAAGCTGCTCGAGAAAAAGATCACCTGCTTCGCGATGGAGCGCATACCGCGCATCTCGCGTGCGCAGTCGATGGACGCGCTGTCGAGCCAGTCAGCTTTGGCCGGCTACTACGCCGTGCAGCTAGGCGCCACACATCTGATGCGCGTGCTGCCCAAGATCACCACGGCGGCCGGCGTGATAGGGCCGGCCAAAGTGCTGGTGATGGGCCTGGGCGTGGCGGGACTGGAAGCCATCGCCACCGCGCATCGGCTTGGCGCCGTGGTAGAGGGCTACGACGTGCGGCCCGATACGCAGGGGCAGGCGCTGTCGCTGGGTGCCACCTTTGTCGATACCGGCATCGACGGCACCGGCAAGGGAGGCTACGCGCGCGAGCTCACGGACGAGGAAAAGGCCAAGGTGACCGACGTGCTCACCGCGCATATCCAGCAGGCTGATCTGATCATCACCACCGCGGCGATTCCCGGCAAGGCCTCGCCCAAGCTGATCAGCAAGGCCCAGGTTGCCGGCATGAAAGCTGGCGCAGTGATCGTCGACCTGTCCGCCGAGGGCGGCGGTAATTGCGAGGACAGCGTGCCTGGAGAAACAACGACAGTCGGTCTGGTCACCATCCTCGCGCCGTTGAACGTGCCATCGTTTTTGGGCAAGGACGCCAGCGAGCTCTATGCCAAGAACCAGTACAACCTGCTCGCGCTGATGCTGAAGGACAACATCATCACCATCGACTGGGATGACGAAGTGCTGGCTGCGACCGCGCTCACCCATGCGGGCACGCTGAAAAAAACACCGGTCAAGCCTCCCGCCGACAAGGACGACGCCAAAGCTTCTGCCCCAGGCAATCACGCGGCATCGCCCCCCGCCACGAAAGCGGCATGAGCTGACCGCTCCTTACCTCTCCACGGAACTCCCATGACCATCGACGGTTTTGTTGCCATCTACATCTTCATGCTCGCCGCATTTGCCGGCTGGGTCATCATCGGTCGCGTACCCGCGATCCTGCACACGCCGCTGATGTCCGGCTCCAACTTCGTGCATGGCGTGGTGGTGATCGGTGGCCTGTATGCACTGCTCAATGCCACCACCGTGCTCGAGCAGGGCATCGGTTTTGTCGCCGTGCTGCTGGGCGCCGGCAACGCGGCCGGCGGCTACGCCGTGACCGATCGCATGCTGGCGATGTTTCAGACCAGCGGCCACCAAGGCGCTCACGTCGCTGCCCACGAGGCACGCTCACACCACAGCAAAGCCAAACAACCGAAGAAAGGTTGAGGAACGGACATGCTCACGATGCTTCCCCACCTGATCATCGACACCGTCAGTATCGTCGTCGCCTTTCTGCTGATGTTCGGTCTGTGGCGGATGTCCTCGCCGGTGACGGCGCCGAGCGGCATCAAGGTAGCCGGCATCGGCATGGCGGCCGCGGTGGTTGCCAGCTTTCTGTATCTGTTCAATGTCAGTGCCGCGGCGAAGCCGCACCTGCCGATCAACATCGCACTGGCGTTGATAGCCCTGGCGGTTGGCGGTGGCTTGTCGTGGTGGGTTGGACGCAAGGTCGCGATGACGGCCATGCCGCAGATGGTGGCGATCTACAACGGCATGGGCGGCGGTGCGGCCGGCGCCATTGCCGCGATGGAGCTCTTCGGCAATCGCGCACACGGCATCACCCAACTGGGCGTGACCCTGCTTGGCGCACTTATCGGCGCGGTCTCGCTGTCCGGTTCGCTGATCGCGTGGGCCAAGCTGCAGGGCGTGCTCAAGAAGCCGCTGCGTGTCCGCGGGCTGCAGATCATCAACGCCGTCGTCATGCTGTTCACGCTGGCGGTCGGCCTCTACATCATCTTTGTCGAACAGAGCGGAAGCGCACCGGTGATGCCGATGCAGGTGCTGATCTGGCTGTTCTTCGGCTGCGCGATGCTGTTCGGCATTCTGATGACGCTGCCGATCGGCGGTGCCGACATGCCGGTGGTGATCTCGATCTACAACGCGGCCACCGGACTTGCGGTGGGGCTGGAAGGTTTCGTACTGCAGACTCCCGCGCTGATGATTGCCGGCATGCTGGTCGGCGCGGCCGGCATCCTGCTGACCTTGCTGATGGCCAAAGCGATGAACCGCTCGGTGAGCAACGTGCTGTTCACCAAGTTTGGCGATGTGAGCAAGCACAAGCAGGGCGCGATCAAGGGCAGCCTCAAGCCCACGGCAGCCGGCGACGCAGGCATTGCAATGCGCTATGCGAGCAGCGTGATCATCGTGCCGGGCTATGGCCTCGCTGCCGCGCAGGGCCAGCAGAAGCTTTACGAATTCGTGAAGCTGCTGATTGCCGCGGGCGTCAAGGTGCGTTTCGCCATTCACCCGGTCGCCGGCCGCATGCCCGGACAGATGGACGTACTGCTGGCCGACGCCGGCGTGCCGTACGACCTGATCTTCCAGCTCGAAGACATCAACGCCGATTTCGCCGACACCGACATCGTGCTGGTGATCGGTGCCAACGATGTGGTCAATCCCTCCGCCCGCGACGACAAGGGTTCGCCGATCTATGGCATGCCGATTCTCAACGCCGACAAGGCCAAGCAGGTCTACGTCGTCAAACGCGGCGAAGGCAAAGGCTACGCCGGCATCGTCAATCCGCTTTTCTATGCCGACAACTGCAACATGGTCTACGGCGACGCCCAGGCGGTGATGGCCAAGATGATCGAGGCCGTGCGCGGTCTCGGCGCCGCTGCCGCCGCCTGACTTTCTTGCCAAGCAAAACCGTTTCGTCTACTCAGGTATTCCCTCATGACCCGTCAAATGCACGCCGCCGTCGTTGAAGCTTTCGGCAAACCCCTGGTACTGCGCGAGTGGGATATTCCCACGCCCGGCCCTGGCCAGATCCTGGTCAAGACCGAAGCCTGTGGCGTTTGCCATACCGACCTGCACGCCGCGCGCGGCGACTGGCCACTGAAGCCTTCGCCGCCGTTTATCCCCGGCCATGAAGGCATCGGCATCGTGGTTGCGCTCGGCGCGGGCGTCACCAGTGTCAAAGAGGGCGAGCGTGTCGGCGTGCCATGGCTCTACTCCGCCTGCGGTCATTGCGAGTACTGCCTCACCGCCTGGGAAACCGTGTGCGCCAAGGCCGAGTTCGGCGGCTATACCAAAAACGGCGGCTTTGCCGAATACATTCTGGCCGACCCGGATTATGTGGCGCACATACCGCACGATCTGCCGGCCATAGAGGCCGCGCCGATCATCTGCGCCGGCATCACCACGTACAAGGGCATCAAGGTGGCCGACGTGCGGCCGGGTCAGTGGATGGCCATCTCCGGCATCGGCGGGCTTGGCCATCTGGCCGTCCAGTACGCCAAGGCGATGGGGCTGAAAGTGGTCGGCGTGGATATCGACGACGGCAAGCTGGCGCACGCCACGAAGCTGGGCGCCGATGCGGTGGTCAACGCGAAAAACGGCGATCCGGTCGAAGCCGTGCGGGCGGCCACCGACGGCGGTGCACACGGCGTGCTGATTACCGCGCCGTCGCTGGGCGCGTTCAAGCAGGGCGTCGGCATGACGCGCAAGCACGGCACCTGCGTGCTGGTGGGTCTGCCGCCGGGTGAATTTCCGGTGCCGCTGTTCGACGTGGTGGCCAACTGCATCACCGTGCGCGGCTCGTTCGTCGGCAACCGCGCCGACATGGCCGAGTGCCTGGCGTTTGCGGCGCAGGGCAAGGTGAAGGCGGATATCGAGCTGCAGCCGCTGTCGGCCATCAACGACATTTTCGAGCGCCTGCAGAAGGGCGACGTGCCCTCGCGCGTGGTGCTGGATTTTGGCAAAGCCTGACCGCGCTTCTTCAACGCCGTTTTGCCGGCGCGACTTTCGACACGCCACGGAGCACAGACATGCACAGCATGGACAACTTTGAAATCAGTTTCGGCACGGTGCCGGCGAAAGGCTTCGATGGCGAAAAGGTGTTTCTGTCCAGCTACACCATCACCGGACCGCACGAGGAATGGGTCGAGTCGGTGCAGGGCACCGTCGAGCACGAGATGCGGAGCGACGCGCTTGAGGAGGCGCAGATCATGGGCGAGCGACGGCTGTCCAGCCTCGTCACGTTCGGGGTGCATCGCACTTATCACCAGTCATGGAATAACTCATGAACGTTTCGCATGCCAGCACCGACGCCACGCATTCCGTGGTGGCTACACCGCCCGCGGCATCGCATCGCCGCACGCTGGATAGACTGTTTCGCCATCCCACGGCGCAGAACATCGACTGGGACGACGCGCTGGCACTGTTTGAAGTCATCGGCGAGGTCGAGCACAAGAACAACGACAAGTGGCTGTTCCAGATCGGGGCCGAGCACCAGCTCATGCATCAGCCCCAAGGCAAGGATCTGACCGGCGACGAAGTGATCGAACTGCGAAAATTTCTGCGGCGCGCCGGCTGGTCGGGGCAGGGCGAGCTGACGCCGGAGCCCGCGTTGAGCGTCGCCACGCCTAGCTTGATGGTTGTGGTTGATCACCACGAGGCGAAGATCTACCACATCGCCACCGACGCACACGACGCAACGCGGAAGCAGATCAAGCCGTACGATCCGCATCATTTCCTGCATCACCTTGCACACAAGGACCAGGATCGCGAGCCCGGCCAGCGCGCGCCGGAAGACGCGACCTTCCATGTACGTATCGCCGAGGCGCTGGCCGGCGCTGGCGCAATCGTTGTCGTTGGACACGGCACCGGTCACAGCAACGCGGCGCATCACCTGCTCGAGTATCTGCAAAAGCATGCTCCTGAGACTCATGCGCGCGTGGTTCGCGAAGTGGTCGCCGACTTATCCGCCATCACGCCAGCGCAGCTGCTGGCTATCGCCGGCCAGACGCCATGATGATGCGCTGCCAGAGCGATGGCTGCCCGGCGTGCTCACCTGCGCCGAACGCAACGGCTTCGGCGCCGGGGCCGGAAGAAAAGCCGGCGGCGTTCAGCTGTAAAACCGCGTTGCTGGACGTGCGCCAGATGGCCGAAGCGGATCTGCTCTCGGTGGAGGCCGGGGTATCGTCTTTCGACCTGATGACAAACGCCGGCGCCGCCGTGGCTAACGCCATCATTACCCGCTGGACGTCGCGTCCGCTGCTGGTGCTGTGCGGGCCAGGCAATAACGGCGGTGACGGCTTCGTTGCCGCACAGCTGCTCGCCGAGGCGGGCTGGCTGGTGCGCGTGGCCATGCTCGGTTCGCGGGAGAATCTGAAAGGCGAGGCGCATCGCCACGCCGAGCGCTGGCAGGGCAACGTCGAAGCGCTGGCTCCGGACGTGCTGGAAGGCGCGGAACTCATCGTCGACGCGCTGTTCGGCGCCGGCCTGCGTGGCCCCCTGACCGGCGCGGCGCTGGAAACGCTGGCGGCCGCGGGCCGCGGCGATGCGCCAATCATCGCCGTCGATGTGCCGAGCGGCGTGATGGGCGATACCGGCGCGGTACTGGGCGCCGTGCGCGCGGTACTGACGGTGACGGCCCTCCGCAAGAAGCCGGGGCATCTGCTGCTGCCGGCGCGCCCTTTTTGCGGAGAGGTGATCGTCACCGACATCGGCACGCCGACGTCGGTGTTCGAACAGGTCGCACCAAACACTTTCGAAAATGATCCCGCGCTGTGGCTTGCCGACCTGCCGGTGAGCAGCGACGACGGCAACAAGCACACCCGCGGTCACGCGCTGATCTTCGGCGGCTATCCGATGACCGGCGCGGCGCGCATGGCCGCACTCGCGGCGGCGCGCGCGGGCGCAGGCCTCACCACGATCGCGGTGGCCGAACTGGCCTTGCCTGTTTACGCCGCGTCGCTGACCAGCATCATGGTGCGGCCGATCGTGACGCCGGCCGACTTCATGCACCTGCTCGATCGCAGCCGCTTCTCCGCGTGGCTTATCGGACCCGGTGCCGGCGTCGACAAGGAAACCCTTGGGCGCACGGTGGCCATGCTGGCCACGGGCTGCCCCACGGTGATCGACGCCGATGCGATTACCGTGTTCCAGGACGATCCCGGCGCGCTCGATCGCGCGATCATCGGACCGTGCGTGCTGACGCCGCACGACGGCGAATTCAATCGCGTTTTCGATCCGGCCGGCGACAAGCTCACGCGCACGCGCGCCGCGGCGAAGCGCTGCGGTGCGGTGGTGGTGTTGAAAGGACCCGATACGGTGATTGCCGCGCCCGACGGCCGCGCCATCATCAACAGCAATGCGCCGCCCACCCTGGCGACTGCCGGCTCCGGCGACGTGCTCGGCGGCATCATTCTTGGCCTGATGGCGCAGGGCATGGACGTGTTTCTCGCCGCGGCCGCCGGCGTCTGGCTGCACGGCGCGGCGGCCAACGCCTTCGGCCCGGGACTGCTGGCGGAAGATCTGCCGAACCTGCTGCCGCAGGTATTCCAACAGCTGGCAACTGAGGTCATCTGATGAACGTCTCGACTGTTGACGAATCGATTGAGGTTGTTGCGGCACAGGACGCTGCTCCGGTTGCAGCGACTCCCGATCTGTTATGCCGGATGCACGCGTACTGGCAGGCGGCGAACACGGTTTCGCTCGTACGCGATAGCGTGCGGCACGCGCCGGCGACCGCCCATGGCGATCCACACGGGTCGAGTTTGACGGATAGTGCGGTCGCGCTCAATTTGGTCTATGTGCACCTCAACCGGCTGATCCGCGACTACGATCTCAGCATGATGCTGGTGGCGGGCGGCCGAGACGGCGCCGCGGCGCTCGATGCGCAGCGATACCTGGAAAGTTTGTCAGTCGAGCGTCAGCCCGCCATCGCCTGCCATCGCGACGGACTGCCGTGCTTGCCCAGCCGACAAGCGGCGCGGCAAGTGTTTCACGAGCAGTTCGCGATGCCACGGCAGCGCAAGACCTCTCAAGCCGACCGCTCGCTCGTGCACGCTTGCGGCGCGGCTTTCGAGAGCCCGGAGTTGATCGTTGCCTGCTTTATCGAGGACGCGCAGGCCGAGGCCGGCATGCTTGCGGCGGGCTGGCACGGCAACGCCTTGCTCGATCCGAAGCTCGACGGCGCGATGCTTCCGATCCTGCACCTTGGCGGCGTCCACGCTTGCGGTGAAGACGCGCCCGCACGCCTGAGCGACGAAGCGCTGGTGTCGACCCTGCGTGCCCAGGGCTATGAGCCGTCGCTGGTTGCTTGTGATGACCTGGCCCGCATGCATCAATGCCTTGCCGAGACACTCGACGCGATTATGGATTGCATCGGCGAGATCCAATCGAGCGCTCGGTCTGCCGAAGGCGTACCGCCGACCGAACGGCCGCGTTGGCCGATGCTGATTTTGCATACGCCGCGGGATTGGAACGGGCCGGTCGTCGCCGATACATCGGCAGGCACAGGCGAACGGGACCGGCTCTGGCCGTTGGACGGCAGCTTCAGCCACCTCACGCCGGCAAGTTCGCTGGAATTCTGGATAAAGAGCAGCGCGCCGAACGAATGCTTCAACGAGCACGGCGCGCTTCGCGCGGAGCTTGCGAGGCTGGCGCCGAAAATGTCGCAGTGTCTGGGCTCCAACACCTATCTTGACGACGGTTCGCGGTCAGCCCTGTCGCTACCGGAGCGGCATCGTTACGCGGTGATCGCAAAAGGATCCGATGACCTGCTGACGGAGGGCAAACGCGTGCTCGACACCTGTCTTGACGATCTCGACGCGCTGCAAGGCGATAGCCAATCATCGTTCTACTTTGCGACCGAAGAGAGCCTGCCGATGCGTCTGTTCGCGATTGCCGGCGTCCTTGGTGAAAACCCGGGCGTGGCTTTTGATGACGATGTAACAGAGAAAATGTCCGATGGTTTGGCCATCCATGCGCTGAGCAACGACATACTCAGGGAATGGCAAGACGACTGCAAGACGGCCGGATGCTATGCGCTCCCTGCGTGTTATGAAGCATTTATCCAGGCGCTCGAACGTCGGTTGAAAGAGCATGCAGCCCGGACAGTGGCGATGCAGTCGGCGTTGCCATCCGATGTTCGCACCGCTGTCCAGAGCGCGTTTGGCTCGCGTTCTTTGCCCTCACGGGACCACTCGATTGAACCCATGGTCGCAGCGAAAGAACCGCCCGACCGTGCGCATGCGGAAACGTCCGGCTGCCACGCGCTGAAGCGCAGCGGGCTGGAGAATATCGCCTGCTCCTGCAATCGAATCCACCACGAGGCGCACGCATTCGGTGACCCGGGCGAGCGGCGCAAGCGCTCGGTGGCCGAGTTCGAAGACGACATCGGCAATCGGCACGATGCAGCGCACGGCCGCTGGAGCTATTGAGACGATGAAAAAGAACGTGCCACCGCCGCCATCCGAATCCATCGTGCTGTCGTTGAACAGCGGCTCGTCCTCGCTGAAGTTCGGCGTGTATCGCGTGACGTCGGCGCTTACCGAAAGGCTGATTTCCGGTGAGGCTGAGACCCTGGGGGCAGGGAAAAGCGGCTTTCACGCCATGGATGCCCGGCATCAGCCCATTGCCTCCCCGGACAAGCCGATGACCTCGATGGCGCAGGTGCTGCAGCGCATCGGCAAGCTCATCGCGGACAGTCACCTTCCTGCACTGCAGGCCATTGGCCATCGTATCGTTCACGGCGGTCCGAAGCTGCGCCAGCCGTGTCGCATCGTGCATGACGTTATCCGCGAGCTGGAAAGCGTATCGGCATTTGCGCCGCTGCATACGCCGGCGTCCCTGGAAGTGATTGCGCTGGCGGCGCAGACGTTTTCTGGCCTGCCGCAGGTGGCCTGTTTCGACACCGGGTTTCACGCGCACATGCCGCAAATTGCCTGCACGCTGCCACTGCCGAAGGTGCTGCGTACCCAAGGCATCCAGCGCTACGGTTTTCACGGACTGTCATGCGAATCGATCGTGCAGCAGCTGGGTGCGGAGCTGCCTGCACGGCTGATCATCGTGCACCTTGGCAACGGCGCCAGCGTCACGGCGGTGCGGAAAGGCATCTCAATCGATACCAGCATGGGCCTGACGCCCAGCGGCGGCGTGATCATGAGCACGCGCAGCGGGGATCTTGATCCGGGCGTTCTGGTTTACCTGATGCGCGAGAAAAAGCTCGATGCGGTGGCGATGGAGGCGCTGGTCGATCACGAGTCGGGCCTGCTCGGCATCTCCGGTATCGACAGCGACATGCGCCGCCTGCATGCGGCATCGGCTGCCAATGCCGATGTGCGGCTGGCGATTGCGATGTTCTGTTATTCCGTGCGCAAGCAGATCGTCGGCATGATGGCCGTGCTCAACGGTGCCGACATGATCGTGTTCACCGGCGGCATCGGCGAGAAAGATGCGCTGGTGCGCGCCACCGTCTGCGCCGACCTTGCGTGGGCCGGCATTGCGCTCGACGAGGCCAGCAACCAAACGCTCGGCAATCCGACCAGCGGCCACGCGGCGATTTGCGTTGTCCGCGTGCTGCCGTCGCATGAAGACGAACAGATCGCTCGGCATACCGCGGCGATCATCGCTTGAAACCATCGGAGCATTGCATGCACGCCATGGTACTCAACGCAGTCGGCAAGCCGCTTGTATGGACCGAACTGCCCGATCGCCAGCCCGGCCCCGGCGAAATACGCGTCAAGGTGCTGGCCTGCGGCGTGTGCCGCACCGACCTGCACGTGGTCGACGGCGAGCTTCCCGATCCGCAGGTGCCGATCATTCCCGGTCACGAAATCGTCGGCCGCATCGATGCACTTGGCGCAGGCGTCACCGGCCTGACCATGGGTGAGCGCGTGGGCATTCCGTGGTTGGGCCACACCTGTAGCGTATGCCCGTATTGCGTCGAGCGCCGCGAGAACCTTTGCGACCATCCGCTGTTCACCGGCTACACCCGTGACGGCGGATTCGCGACCGCCGTGATTGCCGATGCGTATTACGCGTTTCCGCTCGGCGAAGTCGGCAGCGACGAATCGCTGGCGCCGCTTCTCTGCGCCGGGTTGATCGGCTGGCGCGCGCTGATAATCGGCGGTGCGGGCAAAAAGCTGGGCCTTTACGGTTTTGGTGCGGCCGCGCATATCGTGGCTCAGGTCGCCCAGTGGGAAGGGCGATCGGTGTTTGCCTTTACCCGCTCCGGCGATGTGGAAAAGCAGCGCTTCGCCCGCGCGCTGGGCGTCACCTGGGCCGGTGGCTCGGACGAGCCGTCGCCGGAGCCACTGGACTTGGCGATCATTTTCGCTACCGCCGGCGAGCTTGTTCCCGCTTCGCTGAAGTCGGTACGCAAGGGCGGACAAGTGGTCTGCGCCGGCATCCACATGAGTGATATTCCCGCTTTCCCCTACGAGCTGCTGTGGGAAGAGCGCGAACTGCTCTCGGTGGCCAACCTCACCCGCCAGGACGGCATCGACTTTCTGCGTCTGGCGCCGGAGATCGGTATCGTCACCACCACCACCGTGTATCCACTGCAGCAGGCCAACCAGGCGCTGGCAGATCTGCGTGCGGGCACGTTCGACGGTGCGGCGGTGCTTGTCCCGTAAATGCCTTGGAAGGCCGCGGCGACACGTTGTAGATGTTGCCTGAGCTACGCAAATCCGCATCGTGAGCAAGGCCAAGCCGGCCGGAACATCCGGCTGCGACGAAGAGTCGGCCGAGCGTAATGCGGTTGCTGGCCCATGGATGAGCCGTCGGTTTGCGGTTTTCCCGGTCGCAGCTTATCCATCAGCGACAGGACTCACGTCAGTTCATCCGGCAACAGATAATCGTCGCGCAAGCGATTGGCTTCATCGTTGGAGTGCACCTCGTACCACATCGCGTTGAGGATGGCGAAGGCGCAGGCCAGGCCAAGGCCGAGTATCCAGGCGAAATACCACATGCTGTTCAATCTCCGGTAATGAAAGGGATGACGGGGACGTTCAATAGCCGCCGTGTCCCGCGCGTATCTGCGCGAGCGTGACGCGCCCGCGCATCACCCGGTACACCCAGCTGGTGTAGACGATGATGATCGGCAGAAACACTGCGGTGGCTCCCAGCATCAGGGCCAGCGTGCCGCGACTGGACGAAGAGTCCCACACGGTAAGGCTGGAGCGTGAATCGAGGCTGGACGGCAGCAGAAACGGAAACAGCGCAAAGCCGGCCGAGGCGATGGTGCTGCCGACCATGAGGCTGCTGGCGATAAAGCCGGTCACGCTGTGCCGATGCACCAGCAGCAGCACGCCGATGGCTGAAGCAAATGCAAGCGCAGGCGCAATCCAGAACAGCGGGTACTGGTGATAGCTGGCGAACCAGTTGCCGCCCTGCACGACCTGCTTGTACAGCGGATTGGAAACGCCCTCACCGAGAGCCGCGCCGCTGATCGCATAACCCGGCACGCGGTAGGTGAGCCAGAGGCCGGCCGCCACATATGAAGCTGCGTAGACCAGCGTGAGCCAGCGCGCCATTTTCGCCGCGCGCGCCGCGATCAGGGCATCGGCTTTCAGCGCGGCCCAGCAGGCGCCGTGCGCCAGCAGCATGCTCAGCGAAACCAGCCCGGTGAGCAGGGCAAACGGATGCAGCAGCTCGAACAGGCCGCCCTGCCACGACATGCGCAGGTCGTCGTCGAAACGGAACGGCAGGCCGAGGAACAGATTGCCGAACGCCACCCCGGAAATCAGCATCACCACCACGCCCGACGCCACCAGCACCCAGTCCCACAGGCTGACCCAGCGCGGGTCGTGCACCTTGCTGCGAAAGTTGAAGCCGACCGGCCGCAGGATGAAAGCCAGCAGCACCAGAAAAATCGCCAGATACATGCCGGAAAACGACACCGCGTACAGCATCGGCCACGCGGCAAAGGTGGCGCCGCCGGCGAGGATGAACCAGACCTGGTTGCCTTCCCAGGTGGACTCGATTCCCGCGATCAGCACCGAGCGTTCGTCGTTGTCGCGCCCGAGCACCTTGAGCAGGCCGGCAACGCCGAAATCGAAGCCATCCATGATGGCAAAACCGATGAACAGCGTGCCGAGCAGGGCCCACCAGATCACCCGCAACGTGGCGTAATCAAACATGACGTGATCCTCAGTGACCGGCGCGGGCGAGGGTGGCGTCTTGCGGCCAGATGCCCAGGCCGTCCGGACCCTTGCGGGTGAATTTCAGCATCAGCCATACGTCGACGATGGCCAGCGCGGTATAGAACAGGACGAAGCCGCCGATCGAGGTGAGTACCTGG
>Ga0302314_10001780_pt1 | contig 40422 bp, 46 predicted proteins | sample III_Palsa_N2_3_FD_200533 | JGI IMG/M metagenome (GOLD analysis project Ga0302314, IMG submission 200533) | Peat permafrost microbial communities from Stordalen Mire near Abisko, Sweden - III_Palsa_N2_3 | ecosystem: Environmental > Terrestrial > Soil > Palsa > Peat permafrost | place: Sweden... | reverse complement strand
CCACAGCTCCGAGTCATCGATGCGAACCCGGGCCAGGTCGGCATGCTGCTGAGCCTCATGCCGCCAGGTCCCACGTTGCTGCGCGAGCAGCGCATCGACAAACCACCAGCCCGCATTGTGGCGGGTGCGCGCGTACTTGGTCCCGGGATTGCCGAGACCGACGATGAGCTTGAGCGGCAGCGCGGCCACGATCGACCGCGACTGTTACTTCTTGCCGCCCTCCTTCTTCGCTGGCGCGGCTTCCTTCTTGGCCTCTTCCTTTTTGGGCTCTTCCTTCTTGGCCGCATCGGCCGCCGCCGGCACCGCCGCCGCTGCGACATCGGTCACCGCTGCCACCGCCTCGGGTTCCGGCTCCGCCGCACGCGGGCTGTGCACCGAAACCACTGGCGGATTGCGATGCGCAAGCTCCGGGATGGTGACTCCCGCTGGCAGTGGGACATCGCCCAGCAACCGGGTCTCATTGAGATTCATGGCGGACAGATCCAGTTCGAGGAAGTCGGGCAGATCGGCCGGCAGACAGCTGATCTCCACGTCCTGCATCAGATGCGAGACGATGCCACCCTGGGTCTTGACGCCCGGCGCCACCGCCTCACCCTTGAAATGGATGGGCAGATGGATCCGAAGCTTCTCGGTCTCGACCACGCGCTGCAGGTCCACGTGCACCACGGCGTTTTTTGCCGGATGCATCTGCACGTCGCGAATGATCGCCGGCTGTGGCTGCGCGTCGACGTTGACGCTGATGATCGAGGAATAGAATTTTTCCTTGTCGATCAGCGTCAGCAACTGCTGGTGATCGAGCGTGATGCTGCGCGGGCCGCCTTGGCCGCCATACAGCACTGCGGGGACTTTACCGGCACGACGCAGGCGGCGGCTCGCACCTTTGCCCTGATCGTGACGCGAGTCCGCGCCAACCTGATATGTGATACGCATAAAGCACTCCTGACTTTTGATGACCCAAAGGAGACAGCGCGACCAGTGTCTCCAACAAAAAAACTAGTCGATATACAGCGAACTGACCGATTCCTCATCGCGCATGCGACGAATGGTCTCAGCCAACAACGAGGCCACCGAGAGCTGGCGAATGCGCGAGCACTCCTTGGCCGCCTGTGAGAGCGGAATCGTGTCGGTCACAACCAGCTCATCCAGCACCGAGCCGGCCACGCGCTCCACCGCGCCTCCGGAGAGCACGGCGTGCGTGATGTAGGCCACCACTTTCTCGGCGCCTTCTTCCTTGAGCGCCTGCGCCGCCAGGCACAATGTGCCGGCGGTGTCGACCATGTCATCGATCAGCACGCAGGTCTTGCCGGCGACCTCACCGATGATGTTCATGACCTTGGACTCGTTCGGCCGTGGCCGCCGCTTGTCGATGATCGCCAGCTCCGCATCATCGAGCCGCTTGGCGAAGGCGCGTGCGCGCACCACGCCGCCGACATCGGGCGATACCACGATCAGGTTCGGATAGCGCTGCCGCCAGACATCGCCGAGCAGCACCGGCGAACCATACACGTTGTCCACAGGAATGCCAAAAAACCCCTGGATCTGATCGGAATGCAGATCGACGGTCAGCAGCCGATCCACACCGGCGCTGGCAATGATGTCCGCCACCAGCTTGGCGGTGATGGCCGAGCGCGTAGCGCGCGGCCGTCGGTCCTGGCGGGCGTAACCGAAATACGGCACCACGGCGGTAATGCGTGCTGACGAGGCGCGACGGCAGGCGTCGGTCATCATCAGCAGTTCCATCAGATTATCGTTGGCCGGTGGGCAAGTAGGCTGCACGATGAATACATCGCGCCCGCGCACGTTTTCCATGATCTCGACGTTGATTTCACCGTCACTGAAACGGCTGACCGCGGCCCGCCCCACCGGCAGCCGCAAGTGGCGCGCAATCTCGTGCGCGAGCACGGGATTGGCGTTGCCGCTGAACAGCGAGAGCGTCTCCGAATCCACTATGAACTCTTCCTATCGGTCAAACCGTGGCTGGGGTGGAAGGATTCGAACCTCCGAATGGCGGGATCAAAACCCGCTGCCTTACCACTTGGCGACACCCCAGCAGAACCAAACTCTTCAGCCCGGCTGTCCGAGCATGGCATGTAGCGGCGAGCGGTCCAGACCGCGGGCGACGAAACTACCCCAGCCGCCCGGAACACGCTGCGCAATCTCGCGCGCATCCTGCTCGTGCTCGAAAGCGGCAAAGATGCACGCCCCGGTACCCGTCAGGCGCGCGCTCTGATGCGAATCGCACGCACTGATTTGCGCATCCAGCCAGTCAAGCGCCGCTGCCACTTCAGGATAGCGTGAACGCACGACCGGCTCGCAGACATTGCGGCTCTGGCCCTGCGCGAAGCCGGCTATTGTGATGAGGTCAGAATTTCGTGTCAATTCAGGGGCCTGGAAGATCTCCGCGGTACTGACCGCCACCCCGGGGTGAATCACTACAAACCAGCGCGGTGGCGCAGTCACCGCCTGCAGCCGCTCGCCTCGACCCTCACCCCAGGCCGAGGCGCCATAAATGAAGACCGGCACGTCCGCTCCGAGCGCCAATCCGAGCTTTGACAGCTCCTCCAGCGCAAGTCCCGTTCCCCAAAGGCGATTCAAGGCCAGCAATACCGTGGCCGCATCGGAACTGCCGCCACCGAGGCCGCCGCCGGCAGGAATATGTTTAATCACGTGCACATCGGCGCCCAGTCGCGTGCCGGTATGACGCTGCAATGCGCGTGCGGCACGCACTGCCAGGTCGCGCTCGGGCGCAACGTCCGGCATACCAGCGATACGCTCGATGACGCCGTCCTCGCGCGTTGCGAGCCCGATGCGATCACACAGATCGATCAGCTGAAACAGCGTCTGCAGGTCGTGATATCCGTCGGCAAAGCGCGCGACGATATGCAGGAACAGGTTCAGTTTGGCGGGCGCCGGCCACCAGGACAGCGCCGAAGTTACAGCCGCCACGAGTTGACGATGAGCTTGAGCCGCAATGCCTGGCGAGTCACCGTCAGCCGTCGCGGCAGCCATTGCTGCCCCACCAACGCATAGTCTTCACAATCCACGCGCCATCCGTCCTGCTCCAGATGCGTCAGGCGCTGCTGGTCATCGATGGACTCCTGAGCCGCAAACTCAGGATCGCTGGCGCCGAGCACCCAATAGCGCAGGCTGCGCAGCGGCGGCTCAAAACCCAGCGTGGCAGCCAGTTCTTCGCTGGCAGCGGCGTGCGTCAGCGTGACGCCCTTGCTGGTGGTGACGCTCAGGTTGTCAGCGCTCAGCTCGATGTGCGCGGCGCCAAAACCTAAAGGTGCGGTCAAGTCGATCGCGGCGGTATCGTTCTGCTGCCGCCAATGCAGCCCGGCGCTGAATCCCTGCTGCCCGTCGCTGGCTGCCACTCGGCCGTCGAGCTCAAAGGCGGAAATGGCCTGCAGCGCAGGCAGGCGCTGCTCCCACGGGGGCATGGGCGCCGGCGCCGGCGACTGGGTGCGCTTGGGCGCAGTGGCACAGCCCGCGCACAGCAACAAGCACAGGGCCACGACGCCGTAGCTGGCGCGGCGCGTCATCACTCCTAGATCGAGGTGCCGGTACCGTTGGCCGGCATCTGCGGCACCCCGGCGCGCTGCTGTGCGGCGCGGACCAGCGCGTTGTCGGGATCGGCGACCAAGGCCCGGCTCCAGGCCTCGCGTGCCTTGGACTTCTCGCCCAGCGACCACAGCACTTCGCCCCAATGCGCACCGATATCGCCATCCTGGGCCAGGCGGAACGCGCGCTCGAGCAATGGCAGTGCCTCACGCGAGTTGCCGCGCCGATAGTCGAGCCAACCCATGCTGTCCAGAATGGCCGGATTATCCGGCTCGCTCTTCAACGCTGCCGTGATCAGCCGATCGGCGCGCGCGAGCTCGCGATTATGATCGGCCAGTAGAAATCCCAGGGCATTGGAGATCGCTCCATCCTGCGGCCGCTCGCGATACAGGCTTTCGAGCTGAGTGATCGCAGCCTCGGTGCGCCCGGCCTTCTCGAGCAGGATCGACTTTTGATAGAGCAAGTCCGGGTGAGCCGGAAAACGCGCCAATGCATCGTCGATACGCGCCAGCGACTGATCGGCCTCGCCGCCGTTGGAAAGCAGCTGCGCCTGCTCGATCTCGGCATTGAGCCGCGTCTGCGGGCTGGCATCGTCGGTGGGCTGCAGCAGCTGCAGTGCCTGCTCGCGCTGCCCTTGCTTGTACAGCAGCGTCGCGGCTCGATCCCGGGCCGCGCCATCCAATGCGGTGCCGCCGAGCAGTTGATAGCCGCGCAGAGCCGTGGCGACATCGTCACGCCGATCGGCGATGGCGGCCAGGTAGTACACCGCGATCGCCGAGGAGTCGTGATCCTTGAGCAATTCCGAGAAGTCGCGCTGCGCCTCCTCGTAGTCGCCCCGGTTGAAGGCCAGCAATCCCAGCCGACGCTGCGCCTGCATGTGCATCCCGGGTGTGTCGCGCAGGGTCTCGAGCGTTGTGCGGGCTTCGCGGTCACGTCCGAGCATCATGAGCACGTCGGCCGAGGCGAAAGTCTGATCCTTGGGCGAGGCCGTGCGCGCGGCGGCAGCGGCGGCCACGGCCTGATCGGCCTCGCCGAGCCCGGCGTGCGCCCGCGCCAGCACCAGTTGCGTGGGTGCGGCGGCCGCCCCGGCGCCCAGGGCTTTTTGTCCGTACTGCAGCGCCTCGCGGTAGTTCCAGCCGTCCAGCGCCAGATCAGCCATCGCGAGCTGCGACGGCCCGGTTTGCAGCGGCGCGATCTGTACCCCACGCAGCATGGCCAGGGTCGCCGGCACCCCGGATTCCTGCGCCAGCAGTCTGACGGCCTCGGCAACCCCCGCGGCCCCGGTGTCGTCCTTGCCGGCGCTGCGCGCGTTCGCCAGGCCGCCACTCTTGAACCAGCCCTCGAAGTCGCTGCGAGCATCGTCGATCTTGTATTGACCCAGCTCCGCGCGCATGGCCGCGTGCAGCGCTGCCGGCTCGCTCGGTACCAGTGCGCGCCAGCGCGCCGCGGCGCGCTCGGCGGCCTGATATTGGCCGCAGTCCAGCGCCACGTCGGTGGCGCGAGCCGCGAGCTTGGCATCGGCCAGGCGCTGGGCCGCAATGGTGTAGTTGGCCGAGGCGCGGCCGCAGTCATTTCGCTGCAGTGCGATCTCCGCGGTCATGATCAGCGCGTTGGAGTCCTCGGCGTCGTGCGAGCCGCGGGCCGCCTGGGCGACAGGCGCCAGGCACGCCACTGCGGCACTGGCGAACAGCGCTGCGAGCGCGGGTTTGCGGTGGCGAGGCTCCATGGCCGTTAGACTATAGCCGAAGATGAAACCGTCAATCCGGCAAAAGCTCGAAAAAGCCGAACATCGCTTTGAAGAGCTCTCGGGCCTGCTGGCCGACCCCGAAACCCTCGGAAACTCCCAGCGTTTCCGGGACTTATCGGTCGAATATGCACGCCTGCAGCCCACCGCGTCGGCGTTTGCAGACTATCGCCGCCTGGAGCGCGACCTGTCCGCGGCCGAGGGTATTTTGAGCGACGCGGACTCCGATATGCGGGCGCTTGGGCAGGAGGAAATCACGGCCATACGCGGCCGCCTGGACCAGCACGACGCCGAGCTGCAGCGGCTGTTGCTGCCGCGCGATCCGCGCGATGAGCGCAACATATTTCTCGAGATCCGGGCCGGCACCGGCGGCGATGAGGCCGCGATCTTCGCCGGCGATCTGCTGCGCATGTACAGCCGCTACGCCGAAACCCAAGGCTGGCAGATCGAGACTTTGAACGAGAATCCCGGCGAGCACGGCGGCTACCGGGAGGTGATCTGCCGCATCGTCGGCCGGGGCGTGTTCTCGCGGCTGAAATTCGAGTCCGGCACGCATCGCGTTCAGCGCGTCCCGGCCACCGAAGCGCAGGGCCGCATCCACACCTCCGCGGTCACAGTCGCGATCCTGCCGGAACTCGATGAGATCGATAAAGTCGATATCAATCCGGCCGACCTGCGCATTGATACCTATCGCTCCTCCGGCGCCGGCGGACAACATGTCAACAAGACCGATTCGGCCATACGCATCACCCATTTACCCAGCGGCCTGGTCGTGGAATGCCAGGACGAGCGCTCGCAGCACAAGAACCGCTCGCGGGCCATGGCGCTGCTGTCGGCGCGTCTGCTGGCCGCCGAGCAGGAGAAGCAGCTCTCAGCCCAGGCTCACTCGCGCAAGCTGCAGGTCGGCAGCGGCGATCGCTCCGAACGCATTCGCACCTACAATTTTCCGCAGGGCCGCGTGACCGACCACCGTATCGATCTGACGCTGTACAAGCTGGCCGCGATCATGGACGGTGCGCTCGATGAGTTGCTGCAGGCACTGAGCCAGGAATATCAGGCCGAACTGCTGGCGGCGGAGTGAAGCACCAGCATCAGCGCGCCCAGAAACACCAGGAACAATGCGCCGTAGCCCACGGTGCACGCGGTCTCGATGGCTGCCAGCGCCGCCTCGTTTCCGCCCAGCAGCTCAGCGATCACGCCGATGATCGCCGCCAGCACAAATGCGCCGATGAAGAACATCAGAAAAGCGATCACGAAGGCGGCCAGCGCCTTCCACCACAGCGGCCGGATCAAATGCACGCTGCGCAGCAGCGCAGCGTACGGCGCCAGGCCGTCGAACAGCACTACCGGCAACAACACCGCGCAACAGACCATCAGGAATAGCCCGGGCAGAATCAGAAGCAACAACCCGGCGAGCACGCTCAGAACAGCCAGCAACACACTCAGCAGAATGACCGGCAGGCGATGTGATGCGGCGCGCAGTTCCGCCCCGGCCAGAATCGGTGCGCCGAGCGCCACCGCGCGCTGGCGCAACATCATGGCGCAGAGCAGCCACAGCTCGATGGCGATGCCGAGCACGGCCAGCGCGTCGTAGTTCGCGTCGTACTCGGCCGTGAAACTCAGTGTACGACCGGTGGCCATCCAGTAGATGTTGGGCAGCTGCGCACACAGCACCGCCACCATCCCCATGGGCAGGCACTTGAGCAGCGAGGCACGAAACAACTGCGCCGCCGTGGCCAGCAGATAGCTGACGCTGGCACTGGCCGGCGGCGGCACGGAAGCAGTCATAATGGCTCCAGTATGGAAACGGCCGACAATCTAACAGAGGCGCTCGCGCCGCCGCTGTCGCGGCTGCTGGCTCAAGGGATCGCGGCGCTCAAGCCTGTGCACGCCAGCGCGCGCCTTGATGCCGAGGTGTTGCTCGCACACGTGCTCGGGCAATCCCGCAGCGCTTTGATCTCGCACGCCGAGCGGCTCATCGAACCAGCGGCGGCCGCGCGCTATCGGGCGCTGCTGGCGCGCCGCGCCGAAGGCGAACCGGTGGCGTATCTGGTCGGTGAGCGCGAATTCTGGTCCTTGTCCGTGGCCGTAAGCTCTGCGACGTTGATCCCGCGCCCCGAGACCGAACTGGTGGTGGAGCGCGCTCTGGCGCTGCTGCGCGAGATACCCGAGGACGCGGCCGAGCTCAGCGTGGCGGATCTGGGCACGGGCTCCGGCGCCATTGCGCTGGCGCTGGCCTATGCGCGGCCGGGCTGGAGAGTGTTGGCGAGCGACAACTGCGCGGCCGCACTGCAGGTGGCGCGCGCCAACGCCCTGCGCCTGGGCGCGCAGCGGATCGAGTTCGTCGAGGGCAACTGGTTTGCGCCGCTGACTGCGCGCCGCTTCCACGCCATAGTGAGCAACCCGCCTTATGTGGCCGCCGGCGATCCCTCGTTACGCGCGCTGCGCTATGAGCCGATCGCCGCCCTGAGTCCCGGGCCGACGGGAATGGAGGCGTTGCGGCAGCTGATCGCACTGGCCCCGGCATATCTGGCCCCGGGCGCCTGGCTGGTGCTCGAGCACGGCGCGGATCAGGCGCGCGAGGTGGCGGCGGCGCTTGTGGCGAGCGGCTATGCTCGCGTACGCTGCCATCGCGACTTGGCCGGCCGCGATCGCGTCAGCGAGGCGCAGTGGCTGCAGTAAAAACAGGCGCGCGAGCAGGAGTGTATTCATGGTTCGCTTCGAGACCTCACACGGCGGCTTCAGTATCGAACTCTACGAAGAGGATGCGCCGCTGACCGTGGCCAACTTTCTGCGCTATGTCGATGAGGGTTTCTACGACGGCACGATCTTTCATCGCATCGTCCCGGGGTTCGTGATCCAGGGCGGCGGGCTGACCAGCGACTTCGCCCAGAAGAAGAACCACCCGCCGGTCAAGAATGAGGCTGCCAACGGCGTGCGCAACCAGCGCGGCACACTGTCGATGGCGCGCACCGATGAAATCCATAGCGCCACTTCGCAGTTCTTCGTCAACCTCGCCGACAACGATTTTCTCGATCAACGGCCCGGCCAGTACGGCTACGCCGTGTTCGGCCAGATCAGCGACGGCATGGATGTGATCGAGCGCATTGCCAAGGTGCCTACCGGCCGCCGCAAAGGCTTCACCGATGCGCCAACGGAGGATGTCATCATCACCTCGGCCCGGCGGCTCGACGCCGCGAAATAACCGATGGGCAAAGCGCGCCGACGCAGCAGGCCATGGCGCCTCGGCCGCGCGCTGCTGTACACGCTGTTCGCAGCGCTGGCGTTCGCGGCCGTGTGCGTGCTGTCGCTGCGCTGGATCGATCCACCGACCAGCGCCTTCATGCTCGAGGCGCGCGCCGAGGCTCTCTGGCGCGGCGAGCACGACTATCGCACGCGCTACCAATGGGTACCGCTCGAGGCGATCTCGCCCCAGGCGGCGATCGCCGTGATCGCCTCCGAGGATCAGCAGTTTCCGTTCCACTTCGGCTTCGATTTCAAATCCATCCGCGAGGCGGTACGCGCGCATGAGCGCGGACACAAGCTGCGCGGCGCCAGCACCATCAGCCAGCAGGTGGCCAAGAATCTGTTCCTGTGGTCCGGCCAAAGCTTTGTCCGCAAGGCTCTCGAGGCCATGCTCACGCTGATGCTCGAGACCATGTGGCCCAAGGAGCGCATTCTCGAGATCTATCTGAATATCGCCGAGTTCGGCCGCGGGATTTATGGCGTGCAGGCAGCCGCGCGCGTGTACTTTCACAAGGATGCGGCGCGGCTCAACAGCGCCGACAGCGCGCTATTGGCCGTGGTGCTGCCCAATCCGCGCCTGTATCGTGTCGATGCGCCCTCGCGCTTCGTGCTCGCACAGCGCGACTGGACGCTCAAGCAGATGGCGAATCTGGGCGGACCGGCCTACTTGAGCGCCATTGAACCGCCTTAGTCAGGAACTCAAACATCGCATGACCACAGCTGCAACCCCCGCGCGCCAGTACCGCTACTACGATTTTTTAATGGCCGCCTACGTGTGCATCGCGCTGTGCGCCAATCTGATCGGCGCGGCCAAGAAATCCACCGTGCATTTGCCGCTGTTCGGCGAGGTGACCTTTCTGGCCGGCGTGCTGTTCTTTCCGCTGTCGTATTTGTTCGGCGACATCCTGACCGAGGTCTACGGTTATGCCCGCGACCGGCGCGTGGTCTGGGCCGGCTTCGCGGCCCTGGCCTTCGCCTCGCTGATGGCCAGTGTGATCGTGGCATTGCCGCCGACCGCGGATGGCGCCGCGGAGCAGCAGGCCGTAGCCCGGATTTTCGGCCAGACGCCGCGCATCGCCGGCGCCTCCATCATCGCCTTCTGGGGCGGCTCGTTCGTCAACAGCTACGTGATGGCGAAGATGAAGTTGTGGACCGGCGGCCGCTGGCTCTGGACCCGCACCGTCGGCTCGACGCTGTGCGGCGAATTGGTGGACTCGGTATTGTTCTACTCGCTGGCCTTCTATGGATTGTGGGATAACTCGCAGCTCGAAGCGGTCATGCTGACGCAGTACCTGTTCAAGAGCGGTTGGGAGATCATCATGACGCCCGTGACCTACCGGGTCGTGGGCTTTCTCAAGCGCGCCGAGCGCGAAGACTTCTTCGATCGCGGCACCAATTTCACGCCGTTCTCGCTCAGAGCCTGAGCGCGACGCCGCCAGTCTAGTTGAGCGACTGGGGAGACTCGGGGCTCACGCCCAGGGCGAACAGGCGCTCGACGTCGATGGCATCGAATTGATACGGCCGTCCGCAGAACTCACAGGTCACGGTCACGGCGCCCTGCTCGGCCAGGATGCTGCGCAGTTCCGCAACGCCCAGCGAACGCAGCACGTTTTCGACGCGCAGCGCATCGCAACGGCAGGTGAAGTGAACCGGCGCCGCGGCAAATACGCGGCAATCATATTCTGCGCACACGCGCTGCAGGACCTGCTCGGCAGTGCCGAACCGCAGCAATGCAGTATCGAGCGTGGCGATGCGCGACTGCAGGCTCTCCCAGGCTTCCTGTGACATGGCGCCGAGCGCCTCGCCCTGGGCATTGGACAGCGGCAGTTTCTGTAACAGCAGCCCGGCGGTGCGTTGGCCATCGGCGCTCAGCGCAATGCGGGTCGGCAACTGCTCGGAAGTGGTGAAGTAGTTTTCGATGCAGCCGGCCAGATTCTCTCCCTCGAGCGCGACGATGCCCTGATAGCGCGCGGCGCGTTCATCGGCCTCAATGGTCACGCTCAAGCGCCCGGTCCCGACCAGCGCGCGAAAGCTGGGCTCACCCACGATGGGCTCGTTGGCGCGCGCGACCGCGCGAATCGCAAAATCATGCGTGCATTGCGCCACCAGCAACGACACCAGGCCGTCGCCCGCGAGTTGCAGCGTCAGGGTTCCATGAAACTTCAGCGACGCGGCCAACAGCACCGAGGCGGTGACCGCCTCGCCGAGCAGTGCTTCGACGCTCGGGGCATAGCTCTGATGGCTGCGCATTTCGCGCCATGCCTCATCGAGTCGGATCCAGAAGCCGCGCACCGGATGCCGCTCGAGTATGAAACGCCGCAGTTCGCCGGCCGCCGCGCCGAGCCGTTCAGCCACCGAGCTTCTTCTTGAGCAACTCGTTCAAGCGCGCTGGATTGGCTTTGCCAGCCGTGGCCTTCATGACCTGACCGACAAAAAATCCGAACAGCTTGTCCTTGCCGGAGCGATAGTCGGCCAGCTGCGCGGGATTGGCCGCCATGACCGCCTCAATCGCGCGTTCGATCGCCGACTCATCGGTGATCTGCCGCAGTCCGCGCGCCTCGATGATTGCATCGGCCTGGGCCCCGTCCTGCCACATCGCTTCCAGCACTTCCTTGGCGATCTTGCCCGAGATGGTGTTGTCGGCGACGCGCGCGAGCAGCGCCGCGAGCATGTGGGCATTGACGCGGCTGTCGCTGATCTCGAGCCCATCGCGATTGAGAAATCCGGACAGATCGCCCATGACGGTGTTGGCCGCCAGCTTGGGATGCCCGCCCAGATCGCGCACCACCACCTCGTAGTAGTCGGCAAACTCGGCGCTGGCCGTCAGCACCCCGGCATCGTATGCCGACAGAGCGTATTCCGACATGAAGCGCTGCGCCTTCTGGTCCGGAAGTTCCGGCAGCGTACCGGCCACGGTATCGATATAGATCTCGTCGATCTCCAGCGGCAGCAGATCCGGATCCGGGAAGTAGCGATAATCGTTGGCCTCTTCCTTCGAGCGCATGGTCCGGGTCTCACCGCGATCGGAATCATACAGGCGCGTCTCCTGCACGACTTTGCCGCCAGCCTCGAGCAGCTCGATCTGGCGCGCGACCTCGTAGTTGATGGCTTTTTCAACAAAGCGGAACGAATTGAGGTTTTTGATTTCGGCCCGCGTGCCCAATTTCTCGGCTCCGTGAGCCCGCACCGAGACATTGGCATCGCAGCGGAACGAGCCTTCCTGCATGTTGCCATCGCAGATGCTCAGGTAGCGCACCAGCGTGTGCACCTTCTTCAGATAAGCCACCGCCTCCTTGGCCGAACGCATGTGCGGCTCGGAGACGATTTCTATCAACGGCGTGCCGGCACGGTTCAGATCGACGCCAGTCAGTCCGGCGAGTCCCTCGTGCAGCGACTTGCCGGCATCCTCTTCGAGGTGCGCGCGCGTGACGCCGATACGTTTGGAAGTGCCGTCCTCGAGGATGATGTCCACCGCCCCACCGCAAACGATCGGCAGCTCGAACTGGCTGATCTGATAACCCTTGGGCAGATCCGGATAGAAATAATTCTTGCGCGCGAAAATCGACCGGCGCATGACCCGTGCATTGATCGCCAGACCGAACTTCACCGCCATTCGCACCGCCTCGGCATTGAGCACCGGCAGCACGCCGGGATAGGCCAGATCGACCAGGTTGGCCTGGGCATTGGGCGGCGCGCCGTACGCGGTCGCTGCACCCGAGAAGATCTTCGAGCGCGTCGCGAGCTGCGCATGAATCTCCAGGCCGATGACGGTTTCCCATTCCATCAGGCAAATCCCGGCGGCGCGCGTCGATGCCAGTCGGTCTCTTGCTGGTAGCGATGCGCCACATTGAACAGCTTGGGTTCGGCGAAGTGCGCGCCAATGATCTGCAGCCCAACCGGCAGCCCCTGCACGAAACCGCACGGCACCGATATCGCCGGCAGCCCGGCGAGGTTGGCGCCGATCGTGTAGATGTCATTCAGGTACATGGTCACCGGGTCGCCGGTCTTGGCTCCGAGTTCAAAAGCCGGCGTGGGTGTGGTCGGGCCGATCAGCACATCGACCTCGTGGAAGGCTCGCGCGAAATCGGCGCTGATCAGTGCGCGCACGCGCTGCGCCTTCAGGTAATAGGCATCGTAGTAGCCGGCCGACAGCACATAGGTTCCGGTCATGATGCGACGCTTGACCTCGGCGCCAAAGCCTTCGCCGCGCGAGCGCTGGTATAGATCGAGCAGATCGCGCGGGTTGTCACAGCGATAGCCATAACGCACGCCGTCAAAGCGCGCGAGATTGGAGGAACATTCGGCCGGCGCCACCACGTAATAGGTCGGCACCGACAGCGGCAGATTCGGCAGGCTGACTTCCTTGAGTGTGGTGCCCTGTTCGCGCAGCACTTCCAGCGCCGCGCGGATGCGCTGCTCGTTCTCGCCATCGAGTCCGGAATCGAAGAATTCCTTGACCAGTCCGATCTTCAATCCCTTCAACGGCTGTTCGAGCGTGGCCGAGTAATCGGGCACGGGCAGCTCGACGCTGGTCGAATCGCGCTCATCGAAACCGGCCATCGCGGCCAGCAGCAGTGCCGAATCCTCGGCAGTGCGCGTCAGCAGTCCGCCCTGATCGAGGCTCGAGGCGAAGGCGATCATGCCGAAACGCGACACCCGGCCATAGGTGGGTTTGAGACCGGTGACACCGCACAGCGCCGCGGGCTGGCGAATCGAGCCCCCGGTGTCGGTAGCGGTCGCTGCCGGCGTCAGACGCGCGGCTACCGCGGCCGCCGAGCCCCCGGAGGAGCCGCCCGGGACGCGCGTGAGATCCCACGGATTGCGCACCGGGCCGTAGTAGCTGGTCTCATTGGATGAGCCCATGGCAAATTCATCCATGTTGGTCTTGCCCAGCGTGACCACGCCGGCTGCGCGCAACCGCTCCACGACCGTAGCATCGTAGGGTGAGACGAAGTCAGCCAGCATGCGCGAGCCGCAGGTGGTCTTCTGGCCGCTGGTGCAATAAATATCCTTGTGGGCGATCGGCACCCCTATGAGCGCTCCGGCCTCTCCGGCCAGCAGCCGCGCGTCGGCGCGCTCGGCCTCGGCGAGTGCGGCATCGTGCAGCACGCTGATGAAAGCGTTGAGTCCCTGCTGATGCTGCACAATGCGCGCCAGCAACGCGCGCGTGAGTTCCACGCTCGAGAGCGTGCGCGTACGCAGCGCCTTGGACAGCTCGGCGACGCTCAGTTCATGCAGCGCGGTCATTCAATGACTCGCGGCACCAGGTACAGCCCGGCCTGCACCTGCGGCGCATTGCGCTGGTAGAGCTGGTGCTGATCGCTCGCGGTGACCTCATCGCTGCGCAGGCGCTGCCGCTGTCCGGGCAACGGATGCGCCATGGGCTCGACCTGGCTGGTATCGGCGCGCTCGAGTTGCGCGACCAGGGCCATGATGCGCGAGAGATTCTCGACATAGACCGGAATCTCGCTCTCCGTCAGCGCGAGGCGTGCAAGCAGGGCAATCTTGTCGATATCTTGGCGGTTGAGGCTCATGTGAATGCGTTCAAATTATGCAGAAAAAACGGCGCGAAATCATACACCTCGCCTTGTGCAATGTCCCATCGGTTGCTAGATTAGCGCCCGCTTTACGTAAGCCCACTCGAAAGGTCCGCCGCCCTCATGTTCAAACGCCTGCGCGGCTATTTCTCCAGCGATCTGTCGATCGACCTGGGCACCGCCAACACGCTCATCTACGTGCGTGACAAAGGCATCGTACTCAACGAGCCCTCGGTGGTTGCGGTCCAGGACGAGCCCTCGCGCGGCGGCAAGATCATCGTCGCAGTCGGCGCCGAGGCCAAGGGCATGCTCGGGCGCACGCCTGGCCACATTACCGCAGTACGCCCGATGAAAGACGGCGTCATCGCCGATTTCACCTATACCGAGAAGATGCTGCAGTACTTCATCAATAAAGTACACGGCAATCGCTTTCTGAAGCCCTCGCCGCGGGTGCTGGTGTGCGTGCCGTTCGGCTCAACCCAGGTGGAACGGCGTGCGATCCGCGAATCCGCCGAAGGCGCCGGCGCGCGCAATGTGGCCATCGTCAGCGAGCCCATGGCCGCAGCGGTGGGCGCCGGGCTGCCGGTGCAGGAGGCCCGAGGTTCCATGGTGCTCGATATCGGCGGCGGCACCAGCGAAGTGGCGGTACTGTCGCTCAACGGCATCGTCTACGCCAACTCAGCCCGGATCGGTGGCGACCGCTTCGATGACGCGATCATGAACTATGTGCGCCGCAACTACGGCATCCTGATCGGCGAGGCTACGGCCGAGCGCATCAAGATCGAGATCGGCTCGGCCTACCCCGGAACGCAGGTGCGCGAACTGTCGGTCAAGGGTCGCAACCTGTCCGAAGGTGTGCCGCGCAGCTTTACGCTCAACAGCAACGAGATACTCGAAGCACTGCAGGAGCCGTTGCAGGGCATAGTCAGCGCCGTCAAGCAGGCGCTTGAGCAGACGCCGCCGGAGCTCGGTGCCGACGTCGCCGAGCGCGGCATTGTCCTGACCGGCGGCGGTGCGCTGCTGCGCGATGTCGACAAGCTGCTGATGGAGGAGACCGGCCTTCCGGTCGTGGTCGCGGACGACCCACTGACCTGCGTTGCTCGCGGCGGCGGCCGCATCCTTGAGCTCATGGATCAGATGGGGCCAGGGCATTTCGGTCTGGAGTAACCGGCGCATGCGCCGTGCCCACGTAGGCCCGTAGGATCGCTGATGGCGGTCTTCGGCACCGAAGTGGATCGACCCCTGTATGGGCGCGGACCCTCGCCGGGGCTGCGTTTCACGGTGTACGCGGTGCTCTCCGTGGTACTGATGTACTACGACCAGCATGGCCATTGGGAACAGCGCCTGCGCTATGCGCTCGAGGCCGCCGCCTATCCGGTGCAGGTGGTGGTCAACTCCCCGAGTGCGGGCTGGCGCGCACTGACACAAGGGTTCCAGAGCCGCGCCGATTTGCGCGCTGAAAACGAGCGCCTGCGCACGCACGAACGCGAGCTGGAGCTGCAGCTCATTCGTGAGGCCGCGCTGGAGCAGGAAAATGCCGAACTGCGCCATCTGAGCGCATCGCTGGTGCCGGCGCTGATCAAGCACTCACAGCTGGCCGAAATCATCAGCGTGGAGACCGATCCGCTGCGCCAGCGCGTGGTGATCAACAAGGGCGCCCGCGACGGCGTCAGCCTCAATCAAGCCGTGGTGGACGGCAACGGCGTGCTCGGCCAGGTGGCACGGCTGGGTCCATGGAGCGCGGAAGTCATCCTGGTGACCGACCCGGAACACGCCATTCCGGTTCAGATCACGCGCAACAATCTGCGTTCGATCGCCGTGGGATCGGGCAACTCCGGGGAGTTGCTGCTGCCTTATCTGGCTATCAATTCAGACGTCAAGAGCGGGGATCTGCTGGTCAGTTCCGGCCTGGGCGGTGTGTTTCCGGCCGGCCTGCCGGTCGCGCGCATCAGCGGCGTGCGGCGCGAGAGCAATCAGCTGCTGGCGCAGGTGCGCGCCCAGCCGCTGGCCGATATCGAACGCGACCGCGAAGTCGTGCTGCTGGAATTCGAGCCGACGCATCCGGATGCGCCGGCGGCGAATCCGCCGATCGCGCCGGCGCCGGCAGCGCCGGCCAAGCCGTTGCCGAAGATCCCGGACAACGACGAATGAGCGATCGCAATCCGCGCCTGACCATATGCCTGACCGCCATCATCGCCATGGTTTTCACGGTGCTGCCATTGCCGATGTGGTTCGCGATTGCGCGACCGAATTTCCTGGTGATCACCGTGCTGTACTGGTCCATCATGGTTCCGCGCACCGGCGGCATCCTGTTGGGCTTCGCCAGCGGCATCGCGCTCGATGTGCTGCAGGGTCCGCTGCTGGGCGAACACGCCTTGGCGCTGGCCTTTGCGGCCTATCTGGCCATTCGGCTGCACCTGCTGGTGCGCGCCAAGCCGCTGTTTGAGCAGTCGCTGTTTGTGTTTGCGGCGCTGATGGTTTATGAGTTCCTGCTCTGGGTTATCGATGGCTGGAGCGGTCATCCTCTGTCCACGCCAACGCGCTGGGTGCATACGCTGACCGGTGGCCTGATCTGGCCGCTGGTAGTCGGAGTGCTCGGCCGATTTCACACCACACGCTGAGCTATGAAGTGACCTCGCGCGTCCGCATCAAAGACCAATGGACCGAGCAGCGTATTTTCTCGCAGCGCACGGTCGGCGCCATGCTGGTCATCGGCGTGCTGGTGCTGGCGTTGCTCGCGCGCCTGAGCTATCTGCAGGTGCTGCGCCACGACTATTACCTGGATCTCTCGCAAGGCAACCGCGTGCGGCTGGATCCCATACCGGCCAGCCGCGGGCTGATCCTCGACCGCAGCGGCAAAGTCCTGGCCAACAACGAGCCGGCCTATCAGCTCGAACTGATTCGCGAGCAGGTGCCCGATCTCAACAACACGCTCAAGCGCCTTGCGGCCTTAGGTCTGATCGACCCGGAAGAGCTCGACGACACGCGCCGGGTGATCTTCTCGCGCCGCAGTTTCGACTCTGTGCCGGTACGTCTGCGGCTCACCGATGATGAGATCGGACGCTTCGCGGTACATCGCTACGAGTTTCCGGGCGTCGACCTGGCCACGCGCCAGACCCGGCATTATCCTTACGGCGAGCTCGGCGTTCATGCGCTGGGCTATGTCAGCGCCATCAGCGAGCAGGATCTGGATCGCATCGACCGCGCCAGCTATGCCGGCACGACCCTGATCGGCAAGCTCGGCGTCGAGAGCGCCTTCGAGCCGCAGCTGCACGGTCGCAACGGCTTCCGCCAGATCCTGGTCAACGCGCTGGGCCGTTCGGTGCAGCGCCAGGGCGCCTATGCGCCGGTGCTGCATTCGCAGCCGCCCACGGCCGGCGACGATTTGATCCTGTCGATCGATCTGACGGCCCAACAGGCCGCCGAAGATGGTTTAGGCGATCATCGTGGCGCGGTGGTCGCCATCGACCCCACCAACGGCGACGTGCTCGCCCTTGCCAGCAAGCCCGAGTTCGATCCGACCGAGTTCGCGCGCGGCATCTCGCGCAGCGAATATGCCGCGCTGTCCGACAATATCGACAAGCCGCTGCTCAATCGCGCACTGCGCGGCACCTACCCTTCGGGTTCGACCATCAAGCCCGTGATCGCGCTGGCGGCGCTGACCTACCATTTGCAGGACCCGAACAAGCTGGAGTTCTGTTCCGGAGTATTCCATCTGCCCGGCAGCAGTCTGCTGTTCCGCGAGGGCAAGACCGGACGGCATGGCTGGCTCGACATGACACACGCGATCGCCAAGTCCTGCGACGTGTACTTCTACGGTCTGGCTGCTACGGTCGGCGCCGAGCGCATCGCCTCCTTCATGTCCCCGTTCGGTTACGGCGAGCTGACCGGCATCGACATCAGCGGCGAAAAGCCCGGCCTGCTGCCCTCTCCGGAGTGGAAGAAGAAGGCCTTCAAAAAGCCGGCCGACCAGGTATGGTTTCCCGGTGAAACGGTAAATTTCGGCGTCGGCCAGGGCTATCTGCTGGTCACGCCATTGCAACTGGCGCACGTGGCCTCGGTGCTGGCCGAACGCGGTAAGAGTTTTCGACCGCGGCTGGTGACCGGAATTCGCGACAGTTCGGGCAAGATCAATGCGATCGCACCGATCCCCAATCCGTCGATCCAAGGCGTCAGCGCCGGCGACTGGGACATTGCCCTCAACGGCATGGTCGGCGCGGCCACTTACGGCACCGCTGCCGCCATCAGCAAGGGCGCCAGCTACAACATTGCCGGCAAGACCGGCACGGCGCAGGTGTTCACGGTCTCGCGCAGCACCACGCTGACGCAGAAGGTCGCCGAGCGGCTCAAGGATCACGCCTGGTTCATCGCCTTCGCTCCGGTGGAAGCCCCGCGCATCGCGGTCGCGGTGCTGGTCGAAAACGGCGGCTTCGGTGCCAGCGCGGCGGCCCCCATCGCCCGCAAAGTCATGGATGCCTACCTGCTGCGTCAGAGCACTGCGAATGCAGCCGAGACCGCCGTGCCCGAATCACAGGCGGCGGACTAAAAGCATGGAAGATTCAGGCTTCGCACGCACTCGCCGCACGCTGTCCGCGAGCGCCAGGCTGCTGTCGGTGCTCAATCTGGACGGCCCGCTGCTCGTGGGTCTGGGTCTACTGGCCCTCTACGGGCTCGCGATTCTCTACAGCGCCTCCGGGCAAAGCGTCGATACCATCGTGCGCACCGTGATGCGGCTGGCGCTGGGCACTGCCGCCATGCTGGCGCTCACGCATGCCAGTCCGAACTTTCTGCGGCGGCTGGCGCCATGGTTGTATCTGTTCGGCGTGGTGCTGCTGGTAGTGGTCGAGCTGACCGGCGTGATCGGCAAAGGCGCTCAGCGCTGGCTCAACCTCGGACTGTTCAAGTTCCAACCTTCGGAGATCATGAAGCTGGCCGTGCCCATGCTCGCGGCCTGGTACCTTCACGACCGCCCGCTGCCGCCCGACTGGGGCTCGCTCGGAGTGCTGGCGGTGATCATTTTCGTACCCACCGGATTGGTGGCCATTCAGCCCGACCTCGGCACCGCGGCTCTGATCGCCGCCAGCGGCGCGTTGCTGGTGTTGATGGCCGGACTGTCGCTGCGCATCGTGCTGGGACTGGCGGTCGGCATGGCCGGCGCGGCCGTGCTGGGCTGGAACTTCCTGCACGAATACCAGCGCGCGCGCGTACTGACCTTTCTGAATCCGCAGACCGACCCGCTGGGGGCCGGCTACCACATCATCCAGAGCCAGATCGCATTGGGATCGGGCGGCGTATTTGGCAAGGGCTGGATGAACGGCAGTCAGGCGCAGCTCGAGTTTCTGCCCGAGCGTTCCACCGATTTCATCTTTGCGGTGGTCGGCGAGGAATTTGGCCTGATCGGCCTGATCGGGCTGCTGGCGTTGTATCTGTTCATCGTCGCGCGCGCCGTCTGGCTCGCCACCCAAACCAACGATACTTTCTCGCGCCTGCTGGCGCTGTGCGTGGCGCTGACCTTCTTCGTCTATGTGTTCATCAATGCCGGCATGGTCAGCGGCCTGCTGCCTGTGGTCGGCGTGCCGCTGCCCCTGGTCAGCTACGGCGGCACCTCGGTGGTGACGCTGCTGGCGGGTTTCGGCATTCTGATGGGACTGTATTCGCACCGTAAGCTGGTGGGATCATGAGGCTCGCCGTGCTGCTGTGGGCTGTGGCCCTGAGCGCATTCGCCGGCGCGGCGGCGCCCGAAACCGCGCCCGAGCACGCTCATTTCGACCTCACGCGGCCCGAGATCCAGGGCTTCATCGAGCAGCTGGTGACCGCCGGGCTCGATCGCAACCAGGTCACGGCGGTACTGGGCGCTGCCGAATCGCAGCCCAAGATCATCGACGCCATGGACCGGCCGGCCGAGAAAACCCTGCAGTGGTGGGAATACCGCGCGCGCATGCTCACGCCGCTGCGCATCGATGGCGGCGTGCAGCTCTGGCATGAGCACAAGGAACTGCTCGACCGGATCGCGATCGAGTACCAGGTGCCGCCCGAATATCTGCTCGCCGTGCTGGGCGTGGAGACTCAGTACGGCCGCGTCACCGGCCGCTACCGCGTGGTGGATGCGCTGGCTACGCTGAGCTTCGACTACCCGCCGCGCGCCAACTTTTTCCGCAAGGAGCTGACTGAGTATCTGCTGCTGGCGCACGAGGACGGTTTTGATCCGTTGAGCATTCGCGGCTCCTACGCGGGCGCCATGGGTGCGCTGCAGTTCATGCCGTCGAGCTATCGCCGCTATGCCGTCAGTGCCCGGCACAGCGCGCACCGCGATCTGTGGAACGATTGGGCCGACATCTTCGCGAGCGTCGCCAACTACCTGCACCAGTACGGCTGGCAGTACGGTGAGCCGGTGCTGGCCGAGGCGCAGCTCGCTGCCGATGCCGGTCTGGCCCCGGCCGAGCATATGGCGCTCAACGACAGCTTGGGCAGCCTGCGCGAGCACGGCGTGAGCGTCGACAGCGCTCTGCCCGATTCGACCCCGGCGCTGTTGCTGGCCGCGGCCCAGCAGGATGTCATGGGGTATCGGGTCGGCTTCCAGAATTTCTATGTGATCACGCGCTACAACACCAGCCCGTTGTACGCGATGGCGGTGCACGACCTGGCCGAGGCCATCAGGCAGCAGATCTCGCAGGAGGCGGGGCTTTGAGATTGCGCGGCTGCGCCCTGACGCTGCTGGGGCTGCTGCTGGCTGCGTGCGCGCAGGCGCCGCGTCGCCCGGCATCCGCGCCCACCGTGGTGCCGCCTGCGCCCGCGGATGTGGCGGCGATTCCCAATCCGGTGCCGCGCGAGGAGCCGCGCAGTGCCTCGGGCAATCCACCGTTTTACCAGGTGGCGGGCCACCGCTACATCGTGCTCGCCAGCGCCGCGGGCTACCACGAGCGCGGCGTGGCCTCGTGGTACGGCACCGATTTTCACGGCCTGCGTACCGCTACCGGGGAGCGCTATGACATGTTCGCGATGACCGCCGCGCACAAGACCCTGCCGATTCCGTGCTACGCACGCGTGACCAATCTGTCCAACGGCCGAAGCGTGATCGTGCGCATCAACGATCGCGGGCCGTTCGTCGCCAATCGCATCATCGATCTGTCTTATACCGCCGCGCTCAAGCTCGACATGATCCGCAACGGTACAGCCTTCGTGCAGGTCGAGACTTTGAGTGCCGCAAGCGCGGAAAATCCGGCGTCAACGGCGGCGTTGCCGGCCACGACCCCGGCCGCCTCCGAGGCCAGTGCCGGGGTCAGCGATGTGCCGGCGGTAACCGCGCCACTGCAACCCGCAGCCAGCGCCGCAGTTTCGCCGGCCGCGCCGGACGCGCCGGAGTCCGGTCATTTCTTCATTCAGGTCGGCGCCTACGGGCAGGCCGAGAATGCACGCCGCACCGCCCAAAAGCTGCGCGATGCCGGGCTCGCACACGTGTTCACACTGGCCCCGAGCGCCGATCAACTGCTGCAGCGTGTGCGCATCGGCCCGATTTCCAGCGTGCAGGAGTTCGACCGGTTGATCGCGCGCTTGTCGGCGTTGGGTTTTCCCGGGGCGCGGCTCGCACAAGACTAAACACAGCCGCTACACTAAGCGCATGAAACCAACCGCCCGATATATCGCCCTGAGTTTGGCCGCGCTGTGTATGGCGAGCGGCTGCCCGCAGCTGTTGGCCGCGACCCACACGCACAAAAACACTGCCGCCGCGACGCCGGCCGCGGCAACGCCGGCGCCCACCCCTGCACCGGCCGCTGGCGCGCCGCAGGGCATTCCCAGCGCGCCCGACGTCGACGCCAGGGCTTACATACTGATCGATTACAGCAGCGGCAAGGTTCTGGCCGAGCGCGACGCGGATGCGCGCATGGAGCCGGCCAGTCTGACCAAGCTCATGACCTGCTACGCCGTGTTCCATGCGCTCAAGGCCGGCACGCTCAAGCTCGGCGAGATGGTCACCATCAGCGAACACGCGTGGCGTGCGGAAGGCTCGCGCACCTTCGTGCAGGTGGGCAGCCAGGTGCCCGCCGAAGTGCTGATCAAGGGCATGATCGTGCAGTCCGGCAACGATGCCACGATCGCGCTGGCCGAGCGTGTCGGCGGCACCGAACCGGCGTTCGTACAGCTCATGAACGAGTACGCCAAGCGACTGGGCATGACCAGCACTCATTTCGATGACAGCAGCGGTCTGCCCTCGGCTACCCACTACACCACCGCGCGCGATCTAGCCCGGCTCGGCAGCGCGCTGGTGCGCGAGTACCCGGAATACTACGCCTGGTTTTCGATTCGCGAGTTCATCTGGAACAACATCAAGCAGGACAACCGCAACGGCCTGCTCGAACGCGATCCCAGCGTCGATGGCATGAAGACCGGCCACACCGACAGCGCCGGCTATTGCCTGGTGACCTCGGCGGTGCGTCAGAACATGCGCCTGATCGCCGTGGTGCTCGGCTCCCATAGCATCAAGGCGCGCGAGGACGCCAGCGCAGCGCTGATCAACTACGGCTACACCTTCTACGAGACCGTCAGCGTCAAGCAGCGCGGCACGGTAGTGCTCAAGCCGCGCGTGTTCAAAGCGAGCGAGGAGTATTTTCCGGTGGGCCCGGCGACCGATATCAACATCGTCGTGCCGCGCGGCCAGGGCGGCAGCATCCAGACCAACGCCAGCGTGCGCCATCCATTGATCGCGCCGCTGAGCACCACCACGGCCGTGGGCGAGCTGCAGGTCAGCGTCGGCGGCACAGTCGTGACCTCGGTGCCCTTATATCCGACGGTGGATGTACCGGCTGGCGGCATGTGGAGCCGGCTCAGCGACACCGTCCTGCTGTGGTTCCAGAAATAGCGCACCGTGGCTGAGCCACTGCCGCTCTGCCACCTCAACGGCAGCGTGCTGCCGTTGCGCGAGGCGCGTATCTCGCCGCTGGATCGCGGTTTTCTGTTCGGCGACGGCGTGTACGAGGTCATTGCGGCGCGCGGCGGACAGGCGCGGCGCCTGAGATCGCACCTGGCGCGGCTCGCTCGCAGCCTCGGCGAGCTGCAGATACGCAATCCGCACAGCGAACGCGAATGGCGCGAGCTGCTCGAGGAGTTGATTCACGCCAACGGCAGCGGCGATCTGTATGTCTATCTGCAGATCTCCCGCGGCGCCGAATACGGCCGCAACCATGCGCCGCCGCCTGAGCTGACGCCGACGGTATTCGCCTACTGCACACCGCTGCCCGTGACCGGCGCCGAGACCCTGGAGCGCGGCATCGCCTGCATCACGGCCACCGACACGCGCTGGGCGCGCTGCGACATCAAGTCGGTGGCGCTGCTCGCCAACGTGCTGTTGCGCCAGCAGGCCGTGGAGGCCGGAGCCAGCGAGACCATTCTGCTGCGCGACGGGTGGCTGACCGACGCCAGCTCATCGACGGTGTACGTGATCAAGGACCAGCGGGTGCTGGCGCCGCCGAACTCGACACGCCTGCTGCCCGGGACCACGCGCAGTCTGCTCGAGGAACTCGCCGACAGCCATGGCATCGCCCGCGACAGCGTGCCGATCAGCGAAGCACAGTTGCGATCGGCCGATGAGATCTGGCTCACGGCCTCGACCCGCGGCGTCGTGCCGGTCACGACTCTGGATGGCAAGCCGGTGGGCAGCGGCCGGCCCGGGCCGCTGTGGCGGCGGATGCACGATCTGATCGAGGCGTACTGGACGGCGTGATGCGAATCCTCGGCCTCATCGGCGGCTTGAGTTGGGAGTCGACCGTCCCCTATTACAGTTTGATCAACCAAAGCATCAAGCAGCAACTGGGCGGACTGCACTCGGCCAGGTTGATTCTCTACAGCCTCGACTTTCATGACGTTGAGCGCCTGATGCGCACGGACGACTGGGACGGTGCCGGCGCGCTGCTGGCCGGGGCGGCGCGTTCGCTCGAAGCCGCGGGCGCACAGGCGCTGGTTCTGTGCACCAATACGCTGCACAAAGTAGCCGGCACCATCGAGGCGGCCGTGAGCATACCGCTGCTGCACATCATCGATGCAACCGCCGAGGAGATTGTGCGGGCCGGATTCAGCACGGTCGGGCTGCTCGGCACGCGCTTCACCATGGAACAACCGTTCTATAGCGAGCGGCTCGAACTGCATGGACTCAAGGTGCTGACGCCCGACAGGGGCGAGCGCGATCTCCTGCACCGCATGATCTTCGAGGAGCTGTGCCTGGGACAGCTGCTCCAGCACTCGCGCGAGCACTGTCAAGGCATCATGCGCTCACTGGTTGCGCACGGTGCGCAGGCCATCATCCTCGGCTGCACCGAGCTGTCGGCGCTGATCGGCGCCGCCGATGCCGCGGTGACTTTGTTTGACACCACCGGCATTCACGCGCGCAAAGCCGCACAGTGGGCGCTGGCGCAGGACTGACCTCAATTGCGCAGATAGCCCGCGGCGACGCCGGCCACGATCGCCATCCCAAAGATCAGGCGATACCAGACGAACAGCCAGGTGCTGCGCCGTTCGAGATAATGCAGTAAGCCGTAGATCGCCAGAAAGGCGGTCAGGCTCGCGCACAGCAAACCGATCAGCAGCGTAATCCACCCCGGGGTGCCTAACCCGACTTTGATCAGCACGTGAATCTCGTAGAACCCGGCCAGCGTGATGGCGGGCAGGCCGAGCAGGAACGAAAATCGCGCCGCGGTTTCACGCTCCATGCCGCAGAACAAAGCCGCGGTCAGCGTCGCACCCGAACGCGACACCCCCGGTATCAGCGCAAAAGCCTGCGCCAGACCGACGATTAGGCCGTCGCGCAGGCTGATATCGGCGAAGCCACGGCTGTGGCGCGCGAAGCGCTCCGAGAGCGCCAGCAGTAGCGACATGACGATCGAGGCCACGCCGATCACCAGCAGTCCGCGCAACGGCGAGTGGCAGCCGTTGAGCACCGGCCGCAGCGCGGCTCCGGCCACGACCAGTGGAATCGTCCCGAGCACAATGCCGAGCAGCATGCGCCAGTCACGGGATCGGTAGTCGGAGTGCGCGATCGCCCGCACCCCGGCCGCAGCTAAACTTGCGACATCCTTTCTGAAATACACCACCACGGCGGCAAAGCTCGCCAGCTGCATGGCGGCCGAGAAGGCCGAACCCGGATCCGGCCATCCCAGCAGACCCGGCAGCACTCGCAGGTGCGCCGTGCTGCTGATGGGCAGCAATTCGGTAATGCCCTGCACTATCCCCAGTACCGCCACCTGCAGCCATGAAAGCTGAACGAAGCCGATATCCACGACCTGCGGATCGCTGCACGAGGAAGCCGATAGCTGGGCGCTCAAGTGCCGAGCCTGCGCCAGACGCTGGCCAGCCACGGCTGCTGCGCACGCGGCAGGCCCGTCGGCCGATAGTAGTGCTCGAGTTCCAGGAACTGCGCTTGCGAGAGAAAGCGGCGCCAGGATGCAAGATCGTGATAGGCGCCGTAGCGCCCGCGGTTCCAGCCCTCCTCGTTGGTCCCGTGCGGATTGGAACTGAACAGCACGCCCTCGGGCCGCAGCGCGCCATGAAATTGCTGCAACACCCGCGGCAAGCTCCGGGACGGCACGTGAAACAGCGAGGCGTTGGCGAAAATGCCGTCAAATCGGGCTGGCGGCAGATCCAGGTGCAGGAAATCCTGCTGCCAGACTTCGCACCCGGTCTCGCGCGCCATGGCGACAAAGGCGGCCGCGCCATCCAGGCCGATCGCCGTGTGGCCTAATGCGGTAAAGCGCTTGAGATCGCGCCCGGGCCCGCAGCCAAAATCGAGAATTGTGAACGGCGGCTTACCGGCCATATGCCGCAACAGCGCCGCGATATTCTGGCTGACGTCGTGATCGCTGGTGCCGGCGCGAAACTGCGGCGCACTTTGCTCATAGTGTGCCAATGTGCCTTGGGCGATCTGGTCGAGCTCATCCGGCTCCGTGGACTGGATTGTCATAGCCGCATTGTGATCGATTCCCATAGACTGGCCGCAACTGAATCACCATCGTACCCAAACGCGGGAACCACATGCGCAAGCTGCTCGTTATATGGATGCTGCTCGCGGCCAGCGCTGCGGTCATGGGGCAGGAGCTCACCGAGACCCGGCAGGCGGCGGCCCGCGCGGCCATCGATGCGGTACTGAGCGAGCGCTTTATCGCCGGCTGGAACGCCCACAATGCGCACCTGTTTGCCTCGGCGTTCGCAGCCGATGCCGACTTTACCAACGTGCGCGGTATCGGCGTGTCGGGGCGCGACAATATCGAGAAGTTCCACGCCGATGTGTTCGCACGTTTTTTCATGCACAGCCACCAGAGCGCGCAGGTACAGAAAATCCGCTTCCTCAACGCCGACATTGCCGTGGTCGACGTGCGCTGGCAGATGAGCGGCGCGCTGGACCCGAACGGCAAGACCATGCCCGATCGCTCGGGGCTGCTCGACCTGGTGTTCACCTTCGTCAACGGCGAGTGGCTGATCAGCGTCATGCACAACACCGACCTCACCGCGGCGCCCGTACCGGCACCGTCGCCGGCGCCGGCGCCGGCGCCGGCGCATCCCTAGCGCACGCCGTGGCGACTATAATGGCGCATGATTCCGCAGCTCTCGGCGCTCGAAACCCGCGTGATCGGCAGTCTGATCGAAAAGCAGATCACGACTCCCGAGCAATACCCGTTATCGCTGAACGCCCTGGTGCTGGCTTGCAATCAGAAGAGTAACCGCGACCCGGTGCTGGAACTCAACGACCGGGCAGTGCAGGAGCTGATCGATGGGCTCATGCGCAGACACATGGTGCTGGAGAAATCCGGCTTCGGCAGCCGTGTGCCAAAGTATCAGCAGCGCTTCTGCAATACCGAGTTCAGCGCCTTGCAGTTCACGCCCCAGGAGCGCGCGATTCTGTGCGAGCTGCTGCTGCGGGGACCGCAGACTCCGGGCGAGCTGCGCACGCGTGCCAGCCGTATGTCCGAGTTCACCGATGTGGCGCAGGTCGAGGCGGCGCTGGAACACCTGGCGCGGCACGACGCCGGCGCATGTGTGGTGCGGCTGGCGCGCGAGGCGGGGCGGCGCGACGCGCGCTATGCGCATCTGTTCAGCGGCGAAGTCCACACGGCGAGCGCCGCGGCCCCCGAGCCCGAGGCCACGGCCGTTCCCGCGGACCGGCTGACCGCACTCGAGCAGCAGGTGCGCGAACTGCGCGACGAGCTGCAGGCGCTGCGGCAAGCCATGCCGCGCCCGCCGCCGGAAAGCTAACCCCGGCAACCGCAACGGCCGGTATTGTCTGCCGTCATTCGTCGCTACCCGGGCCCGGCCGGTCGAAATCGAGTGCGCGCATTTCGAGGCTGGCAATCTCCTGCAGCGATTTTCCGGCAATACCCTGCAGATCGCCGTACATGCCGACCGTGGCGCCCATGACGCGCTCGATCTGCTCCCCGCGCTTGGCCCATTGCTTCATGATGGCCTTGCGCTCCCGGTCGAGGTCCTCCTGCATGGTGGTAAAGGCCTCGACGATCGCCTCCACGCGCTGACGGAAACGCGGACCGGTCAAATACTGATAGACCATGTCGGTCTTGCTCTGCTGGCCCTCCGACACCTGACGCGCCGCGCGCAGCTGCAGCAGCATGTGGCGCAGCACTGTGGCCACGGGTAACGCCGCGCGCGGATGAGTGACCCATATGCCATCGACCACATCGAAGGTCTCAATGCCCTTGGGCAGCGCCTGGCTGACCAGCACCGCAAACTCGGCTTTGGCCCCGCGCTGATCCTCACGCAGCTTGGCGAGCCAGCCGTCGCTCCAGTTGCGGGTGCGCTTGCACTCCCACAAAATCGCGCCGCACTGCGCACCGCCCATACCGGTCACGCTCTGCAGCACATCGCCGCCGTATTCTCCCTTGGGCACCGGCTCAATGGCGTCGAATGGGAATTTCAGACGCAGCAGATTCTCCAGCTCCAGCTCCTGCACCTCGCCCTGCAGCTGCTGGGAACCCTGCTCGGCACGCTGCTTGAGCTCCTCGATCTTCTGCTGCATCGAGGCGATGGTCGTATCCTTCTCCATGACCCTGAGCTTGAGAGCCTCTTCGGCCTCGCGTCTGGCCAGCGCGCGCGCCGCGGCCAAGCCGTCGTGCACGCGCCGCTCGACGTTGAGCTCAAGTTCACGTTGTGCATCATCGAGCTTGCGCTGCTTGCGAATCAGCTCGGCCTGCGCGCTCTGAGCTTCGGCCAGCTTGAGTTCCTGAGTTTTGAGAATTTCCTGCGCCTCGGCGAGCTCACGGCTCTTGGCCTCGAGCTCGGCGGCACTGACCAGCCGCGCCTTCCTCGACTCCTGAGCGATCAGCCGGGCGCGCTCGTCCTTGATCTGGGCCTCCACTCGATCGGCCACCTGCTGCTCGAGCCCGTCACGCGCCTGCACCACCAGCCGCTCCTGATCGCGCACGGCCTGCTCGCGCTGCAGGATCTGCGCATCCTTGCGCGACAGTTGCAGTTCGAACTGCGCGCGCGTGGCCGCGATCAGCGGCGCGGCCAGGGATTCGGTCAGGCGGATCTCGGTCCGGCAGTTCGGACACAACACGGTTGGCTCAGCCACTGGCGACCCGCACGGAGTGAAAATGGCTCTGCACCCAACCGTGCGCCTCGCGCACCCACACCTGCGTGACCCAGGACTCGGCACTGACCGGTTCCGGCTTATCCGCGCGCTGCATGCGCGAGCGCATGCGGCCGGTCATGACCGCGACCTGGCCGTACACCTGCACCTTGAGTTCGCTGCGCTCGAGTTCCAGAAACTGCAGCGTGGTCATGACATAGTCCATGAGCTGCGCTTTATTCATGACCGTGCCGGTGCTGTGAATGTGCACCAGATCTGCCGGCATCAACGCCTCGAGCGTGGCCGCATCACGCTGTATGAGCGCCTCGCCACGCCGGCGCTCGAGCTCGATCAGGGCCGCAGTCACCTGCTGCTCACTCATATTCATGGGTCTTCAGGAGGCCGGCGGCATGCGCACGAAGTGCGCCTGCGCCTCGATGCGTGTCAGCCACGCGCCGATCGCGGGGTACAGCCGCAGATCGAAGCCGCCGTCGCCGGCCGCATGCGTGTAGGCATAGAGGGCGATGTCGGCAATGGAATAGGCATCGGCGACGAAGAAACGGCGCTGCGCCAGATGCTGCTCCATGACCGCGAGCGCCTGCGCGCCGCGCTCGTGCAGGCGTGGCAGCTCACTGCGGCGTGCATGATCCGGCGGCAGCATGGCACAGATAAATCGCGCCACGGCGACATAGGGCTCGTGGCTGTACTGCTCGAAGAACATCCATTGCAGCACCTCGGCGCGCGCGCGCTTGGGCTGCGGCCAGAACGGCGTGCCTTCGGCCAGATAAAACAGTATCGCATCCGACTCCGCCAGGAATTGTCCGGGCTCGAGCTCGAGCAGCGGCACGCGTCCATTGGGATTCTTCGCCAGAAACTCGCTCGAACGCGTGCTGCCGCCGCGGGTATCGATCTCGATCCACTGATACCGGGTCTGCAGTTGCTCCAGCAGCAGCCGCACCTTGTAGCAGTTTCCCGAGCTCGACATGCCATAAACCGTATACATATTGCCGAGCTCCTACAGGTTTGCGGCCTGTTGTTCCCATTGCTGGCCGTCGAAGGCCGTCACGCGCAGCGCGCTGAACGTGCCGGCATCCAGGCAACGCGCGTTGATGCTGAAGCCATCCGGCTTCGAACGCGGCACGTAAAAGGATTTGACGCCGCAGACCGCGCAGAACAGATGTTTGGCGGTGCCGGTATTGAATTGATAGCTGGTCAGGTGTTCGGCACCGGACAGCAGTTGGAATTGAGAGGCCGGTACCACCAGGTGCAGATAGCCCGACTTGGCGCAGATCGAGCAGTTGCAGTCCAAGACTTCGAGTTCCGCAGGCGCGAACACCTCGAAGCGAATGCGGCCGCAATGGCAGCCCCCGGTGTGGCGGATCATGCCGCTCATCCTAGATCGCGAAGCACAGCCGCGCCAGCATCGCAGTATTCTAGAGCGCAGCGGCCCGGCATAGTGGGGAGCGTCAACGCCTGTTCGCGCGCGCCGTTATGTCCCGCATACGCCAAGGAATACGCACTTGACCGGAACGCAATGGGCGGCATTGACTGCGACACTGCTGCTCGGCTGCAGCGGTTGTAGCGCGCCCGCAGCCCGAAGCGGCTCGAGCGCCGGTGCCAGCGTGCTGCCGGTGTTGCAGCGCGAGGACGTACTGTGGCTGGAGCGCGTTGAGTTCGGGCTCGACAGCGACAGCGTCGCCGAATACCGCAGTCTCGGGCGCGAGCGATTTCTCGAGCGCCAGCTGGCCGCGCGCGAGCAGGCGTTGCCGGCGCCGATCGCGGCCCAGATCGATGCCATGGAGGTTGCGCACGCCGATCCGGCGCGATGGCTCGCCGAGGTCAATGGGCAATACAAGAGCATCAACGCCATGGCCGATGGCACCGACAAGGAACAGGCGCGCAAGAGTCTCAATGACCGCGGCAATAAGCTGGCTTATCAGGCCATTCGCCGCGACCTGCTGCGCGCGCTGTATTCGCGCTCGCAGCTGCAGGAACAGATGGTGTGGTTCTGGCTCAATCATTTCAACGTGCACCAGTACAAGGCCAATCTGCGTTGGCTGATCGGCGACTACGAGGAGCAGGCGATCCGGCCGCACGCGCTCGGTCACTTCTACGATCTGGTGCTGGCGACGTTGCAGCATCCGGCCATGCTGCAGTATCTGGACAACAACCAGAACGCCGCGGGGCACGTCAATGAGAACTATGCGCGCGAGCTCATGGAGCTGCATACGCTCGGCGTCGAGGGCGGCTACAGCCAGCAGGATGTGCAGCAGCTCGCGCGCGTGCTGACCGGTGTGGGCATCAACGCCGGCGAGCCGCCGCGGCTCAAACCCGAATGGCAGCGCCTGTATCGCCGCAGCGGCGCCTTCGAATTCAATCCGGCGCGACACGATTTCGCACCCAAGACACTGCTGGGCCACGCCGTCGAGGGCAGCGGCTTCGGCGAAGTCGAGAACGCCGTCAAGCTGATCGTCCATCAACCCGCCTGTGCCCGCTTCATCTCGCGGCAGCTTGCGATCTATTTCGTGGCCGACGATCCGCCGCCGGCGCTGGTGGAGCGCATGGCGCAGACTTTCATGCACAGCGACGGCGACATCGCCGCGGTGTTGCGCACGCTGTTCATGGCGCGCGAATTCGACAGCGCGCTGGGCGGTAAATTCAAAGACCCGATGCGCTACGTGATCTCCTCAGTACGTTTCGCCTACGACGGCAAACCCATCGTCAACTCGCGGCCGCTGCTCAACTGGCTCAACGGCCTCGGCGAGGCTCCCTATGGACACGCGACCCCGGACGGCTACGCACTGACCGAGCTGAACTGGGCCAGTTCCGGCCAGATGAGCCGGCGCTTCGAGATTGCGCGCGCCATTGGCTCGGGAAACGCCGGATTGTTCGATCCGGAAGACGGCAGTGCCGCAACGGTCACCGGTTTCCCGCAGTTGTCCAACCGCCTGTACTTCGAAGCGCTCGAGCCGTTCCTCGGCGCACGCACGCGCGAGGCGCTCAATCGCGCCAATTCGCAGCAGGAGTGGAACACCTTTTTGTTGTCATCGCCGGATTTCAACTATGAGTAAGATGCACGCAGTCACCATGAACCGCCGCCAACTGATGCAGCTCGGCAGCGCCACGCTTGCGAGCATGGGGCTTGCCGGCAGACTTTATGCCGCGCCGGCCAGCGGACCGCGCTTTCTGCTGGTGTTCCTGCGCGGCGGCTACGATTCAACCAATCTGCTGATCCCGTATTCGAGCGACTACTACTACGAGGCGCGGCCGAGCATCGCGATTGCGCGGCCCGAGCCCTCCTCCAACACCGGCGCACTGGCTCTGGACGCCAACTGGGCGCTGGCGCCGGCCGTGCGCGACACCATCGGCCCCATGTACGCGCAGCGCCAGGTGGCATTCATTCCATTCGCCGGCACCGAGGATCTCTCGCGCAGCCATTTCGAGACTCAGGACAGCATCGAGCTCGGTCAACCCGCCAGCGCGGCGCGCAATTACCGCTCGGGTTTTCTGGCGCGGCTGTCCGATACCTTGCTGGGCTCGTCCGCCAACATCTCGCCCATCGCCTTCACCGATGCCTTACCGCTGGCCTTCCAGGGAAATATGCCGGTGCCGAACCTGTCGCTCAAGAGCGTGGGCAAACCGCCGTTCGACGAGCGTCAATCGCGCATTCTGAGTGACATGTACAGCGGCCAGCACCTTCAGGCCGCAGTCAGCAACGGCCTGGAGCTGCGCCAGGAAGTGGCGCAGCAGTTCGCCGACGAAATGCGCGCCGCCAATCGCGATGCCATCAACACCAAGGGTTTCGAGCTCGAGGCCGAGCGTATGGGCCGCCTGATGCGCGACAACTACCGTATTGGCTTCATCGACGTCGGCGGTTGGGACACTCACGTCGGTGAGGGCGGCGCCCAGGGCAGTCTCGCGAGCAATCTGGCGAGCCTCGGGCGTGGCCTGCAGGCTTTCTCGCAATCACTGGGTGCGGAATGGAACAATACCGTGGTCGTGGTGCTGTCGGAATTCGGCCGTACCTTCCGCGAGAACGGGGATCATGGCACCGATCACGGCCACGGCACGGTCTACTGGGCGCTGGGCGGGGCCATCAGCGGCGGCAGCATTGCCGGCGAGCAGCAGCGTCTGGAGCGCCATACGCTGTTCCAGGATCGCGATTACCCGGTACTCAACGACTATCGCGCCGTGCTCGGCGGCCTGTTTCGTTCCATGTGGGGACTGTCGCCTGAACAAGGTGAGCGCATTTTTCAGCAAATGGCGCCCGTGGACCTGAAACTGGTCTGAGCAGATTCAGTGCGCAGTTTGCGCGCGCCGGTGCGCAGAACGCAGCAGGTACGCCAGATAGGCCGCAATCAGCACGTTGACCGCGAGCGTAACGGCCACGGTCCATCGGTGACCGGGCGGGCGCTGGAACAGCTCCCAGAGCTCGAACGGAATCAGGGAGGTGGTGGCGATCACCGTGACCCACGCGGCCCAGGGCTTGCGCAGCCACAACCCTATGCCCTCGGTCAGCACCACGGCCGTCGAGGCCGCGGTAATCGCCAGCGCCAGCTGCAGTTTATCGGCGCCGAGGCCCTCTACCCAGCTCAGCGCCCGCAGGATCAGCCGCTGATCGACCTTGTCGGTCAGGGTCGCTGACCAGAGACGGATCTTCTCGAGCAGGCTCGGATCGAGCAGCTTGTGCAGGCCGTAGCTGGTCAGTATCAGCAACAGAGCCTTCATGAATTTGAACAGCGCGATGATTCGCAGGCCGTCAATCCTGGGAGGCGGCGCGGAACTGGTAGCTGTCGGGCCGCTGAGTTCTATCGATGACGCCATAGCCGCAATCGTTGGGGATAATCCTTGGGAGATAACCCGATACCCTAAGCGATCGCGGGTCTGCGCGCCATGCGCAGCTACGGGCGCAGGCGCGCCGCGCCGACCGCCGCGCAGCGGTCGGCGCGAGGGGGCCTACAGAACCCCTGTAAATACCAGAATAAGCAGAATAATCAACAATGTACCGAGCCCGCTGCTCGGGTAGTAACCCCATGAGCTGCTGTATGGCCAGACCGGAAAAGCCCCGATCAGCAGCAACACCAGGACGACGATCAGGACAGTGCGCATCGGCATCGCGGCTCTCCCCAGATAATGATGCTAGTTGTACCGGCCAAAGCCTAGGAAGTGCGCCGCTTGCCGCCTAGGGCATGAGCGCTGATACGCCTGTAGGAGGACGGCTCAGCGCTCGATCGGAGTGTCCTCGCGCGCGCCCCATTCGGCCCAGGAGCCATCGTAGAGCGCGCCGCTGGGCAGCCCGGCCACGGCAAGCCCCAGACTGAGCACCGCGGCAGTCAGACCCGAGCCGCAGCTGGTCACCACGGCGCTCTGGGGACCGACGCCAGAGGCGGCAAAGCGTTCCCGCAGCGCCGCGGGCGGCAACAGTGTCTCTGCGTCGGTCAGTAACTCGGTGTACGGCAGATTGTGACTGCCCGGAACATGTCCGCCGCGCAAGCCGGGCCGCGGCTCATTTACGCGCGCGAAGAACCGGTCGGCCGAGCGCGCATCGAGCAGCAGCTCGCGCAGGTCCGGCAGGTTGGCCAGCACGTCGCCCAGCCCGCGCAGGTAGCGCGCGTTGTAGGCAGCGCGGAATTCCCCGGGTGCCGCCGCCGCCGGCTCAGCAGCGCTCATTGGACGTCCCTCACGCCGCCATTTGGGCAGACCGCCATCGAGCACGGCGGCGCGCTCATGACCGAACAGACGCATGAGCCACCAGCCGCGAGCCGAAGAGAACACACCCTTCTGGTCGTAGAACACGACGCGATGGTGGTTACGCAGGCCCAGTGCCGCGGCCAGATGTTCGAACCGCGCGGCCGTCGGCGCCATATGCGGCAGCTTGGATTCGGTGTCGGCGATCAGGTCGATGTCGAAGAAAAACGATCCGGGCAGGTGTGCCGCCCGGTACAGCGCCTGTGCGTCGCGCTGCTCGGCGGGCATGTAGAGCGTGGCATCGAACACCATCAGATCCGGCGCGCCGTAATGCTGTGCGAGCCACTGCGTGCTGACCAGGCTTTCCACTGCGCGACTCCTGAAAAAAAAACGATCATGCCCGCTGCCGCGCACGAGCGGTAGCGGTAGCGGTAGCGGACCGCTACGGCAACGAGCGGGCGCCGGTGAACGGATTGAAGCCCTGCTCGGCCAGCGCCACCCAGGCCGCCGCGCCCAGATGCTCGAGGTGCAGATACACGCGCGGCTTACTCGGATCGGTGTCGAGCATGAATCCCGTGGGCAGCGCCGCGAGTGTGGTGGCGTAATAGCCGCCATCGGACGTGCGCGCCGCGGCGATGGCGGCCTCGGGTACGCGTAACAGCGTGTCGCGATGCAGGCGCTTGAGCAGCAGCAGCACGTGGGCCGTGCCCTCGGTCCAGGCGCCGCCCCCGGCCTCACTGTAGGCATAGCCCCCCGCTGCGCCCAATCGCTGCATGGCATGCGGCAGCGCCGCGGGATAGCGGTTGATCGCCTCGGGCAACGCCAGCAGCGGCCAGATCTGCGCGTCGAGCGCCTGCAGCGGATTGCGCGTCATACCATCCAAGCCGGTGCCGGCGGCGAAACTGCCGCTGTGTACATCCCACATGGAAGCAACGAAATGCGCCGCTGCCTGCGCCGGTGAGCGCCAGCTGGCGTCGGCAGTCGCTGCAGCCAGGCGCTCGAATGCCGCGGCCAGATCGATGTTGTGCTCGGTGGACTTCCAGAGCAGGTGCTGTGGAGCGGCGTCGGATCCGAAGCTGCCGCCGGTGAAGCCGCCCTCGCCGCGCACATCACGCAGGCTCAGCAGCCATTGCGCCAGCGCCAGTGCACCGCGGCTGTAACGGCCAGCGCCGTGCTGCGGCTCACGCGCGCGCGCATCAGACGCAAGCGTCAGCAGCGCCAGCAGGGCCCACGCCATGTTTCCGCTATCGCTGCCGGTCTGATAATTGTCCTCGAGCCAGCGGCTGCTGCGCGCGTCCCACCAGCCGGAGAGCTTGAGCGGCGAGTCGCCCACGCTGCCTGCGGCATAGGCATTGCGCAGGCGCCCGTCATGCCAATAGCGATCGTGCTCCAGACCCAGCAGCATGGCGTCGCCGATGCGTTGCGCCTGGGCTGCCTGGCCGCAACCGACCAGCGCGATCGCGGCCACGGCGTTGTCGTACAGAAACGCCGCATGCTGCAGCGGCCCCGGATCAGCCCCCGGATAGCTGGCCAGAAACAGCGCCGCCCCGGGCTCATGCACAATGGTGCGCGTCAGATAAGCGCAGGCGCTGTCGGCCGCGCTGGCGGCCACCGGCGCCCCCACCAGCGCAATGAACACAGCGAGTGCGGCCGCTGGCAACCGACGCGCGCGCCTAAGCAGCCCCGACGATGGTGTCATGCACGAAGCGCAGCTTGGCGATCGCCGGCGTGGACAGTACGAATGGGTAGCCGTCGCCCAGCCCCATGCTGCGATTGAGATTGTTGTGGATGTAGGTCAATGGAAACCAGCTGGCCATCAGGTGCTCGAACGGCTCCTCGGTGCCGCTGCGGGCGCGCAGCAGCTCCGGCTCATCGCGCCCCTTGGGTTTGAGCGACAAACCACATTCGGCGGCAGTCTCGAGCATGTCGGTCATGTGCAGGTAATGGGCCCAGCTCTCGGCCCAATCCTCCCACGGATGGGATGCGGCGTAAGCGCTGACGAAGCTGCGGGCCCAGTCGGGCGATGGCCCGCTGCCATAGTGCGTTTTCAACGCCGCGGCATAGTCGGCGCGTTCATCGCCGAACAGCTCCCGAAACGCGTCCAGCCGCGGGCTGTCACGTATCAGCCGCTCCCAATAGTAATGACCCACTTCGTGGCGAAAATGGCCGAGCAGCGTGCGGTACGGTTCGCCCAATCGCAGCCGGCGCCGCTCGCGCTCGGCATCGTCGGCCTCGGCGATGTTCACGGTCACCACGCCGTGCGCGTGCCCGGTCAGCACCGGACTGTTGGCGTCGGCATCGCTCAAGAATTCATAAGCCAGACCGCCCTCAGGGTCCTGCAAACGGCTTTGAATCGGACAATGCAATTGCTGCAGCGAGTAGATCACACGCCGCTTGGCCGCTTCGAGCTTGTACCAGGCCTCGCGGCTGCCGGCGATGGCAAGGTTTGGGATGATCTGTGTCAGCCGGCACGATTCGCACAGCGACAGCGGGTCCTCCTCGGGCAGCGCCCAATTGCAGATCGTCTGCTCGCTGTAGTTGCTGCAAAGGCGAAAGCGCCGACGACTCAGAGAGCGCACCGGTATTCGCCAAAGCCCCTGCGCTCGCGGCTCGATCGCAACCACGGCCGCAAGCTCCGGCACAAACGCGAGCGCGTAGCCGCAATTCACGCAGTTGGTATTCTCGAAGAAAACCAGCTGGCGGCAGTTGCTGCAGTGAAAGACTTTCACGCCTGCTGCATCACGTGGTCGCAAGCCGCTGCTTGGAACGCGGCGGCGGAAACGCCTGATCAATGCGCGCCAGCTCGGCCGCGCTCAGCTGCAACTGCGCCGCCTGCAGATTCTGATCGATGCGCTGCGGCTGCACCGACTTTGGTATGGCCACGACATCGGCTTGGCGCAGCACCCAGGCCAGAGCGATCTGCGCGGCGGTTACCCCGCGCTCACGCGCGATCTGCTCGAGTAACGGCTGCGAGGCCAGCGCGCCCTGTCCCAGCGGCGAATAGGCCATGGTCTGGATGGCTCGTTCGCGCTGCCACGGCAGCAGCGCAAACTCGATGGCGCGCGATTCGAGGCAGTAGTACAGCTGATTGCATTGCGTTGTGCTGTCCAGCTGCAACGCTTTTTCGGCCTCCAGCCACTGCGCCAGCTCGCTGAGATCCAGATTGCTGACGCCGTAGTGGCGAATCAGCCCGCGCTGGCGCAGATCATCGAACCCCAGCAGGGTCTCGCGGAACGGGTGCGCTCCACGCCAGTGAAGCAGGTACAGATCCAGATAATCGCAGCCCATGCGCGCAATCGAAGCCTCGCAGGCGCGAATGGTGCCGCTGTGCGAAGCATGTTCGGGCAGCACCTTGCTGACGATGAACAGCTGCTCACGCCGCGAGCCGCCGAAGTCCTTGAGCGCACGTCCGACAAGACGCTCGGCGCCGCCGTCGGCATACATCTCAGCGGTATCGAGCAGCCGGTAACCCACCGACAGCGCATGCGAGACGGCCGCAAGTTCCTGTGCCTGCGCGGCGCGTGAGGCGCCCATTTTCCAGGTGCCCAGACCGATCCGGGCCGGGAAGTGCAGAGTAGGGCCGGGAGTGGGCATATGCGAGCATACCGCGCCTGAGCCGGCGTAGATCACGCTGGCATCGGCACATAAAAAAGGCCCGAGTTGCCCCGGGCCTGTTGTCGCGTTCAGTGAGTCGCGAGAGGCTTACCAGCGCCCGCCGCCACCACCGCCGCCACCGCCGCCGCCGTTACCACGAAAGCCGCCGCCGCCGCCGCCGCCCGGACGGCCACCGCCACCGCCACCGGTGCGCGGCTTGTCCTGGGCTTCATTGACGCGCAGAGGACGGCCATTCATCGAATAGCCATTCAGACTTTGGATTGCACGAGCGGCGTCGGCCTGGCTCATCTCGACGAATCCAAAGCCACGCGGACGGCCGGTTTCACGATCGGTCGGCAGCGATACGGCTTCCACGGTGCCATGCTGCGCAAACAGCGTTCGCACCTCGGCCTCACTGGCCGTGAACGGTAGGTTACCCACGTAAATCTTCGCCATAAAAATCACACTCTCCGGAACAGTTCGATCCTTGAAGATCTGTAACACGGCAGGAGCAACAACCGAGGTCAGGGAGAGAGCGTCTCACGGGCCGTCAAAGCGTAGATCCTGTCACCATGATCGCGGGCGGTACGGCTCGACTAGCGAAACACGGACGCTCGACGATCGTCGGGGAGTGTAGCACAAACGCCTGAATTTCAAGCCCGGAAAGTGGCCGATTCGTCCTACAAAGAATTCAAAACTTGGTACTACACTGGGCCCGGTTATGACCACGGAAACGCCCGAACGCGTCACCTTTCCATGTGACTATCCCATCAAGGTCATGGTCCGGGCAGACCCCGGGGTTCGCAGCCGAGTGGACGCCATCGTCGAGCTTCACGCCGGACCGGTGGACCTGTCGGCCGTGACCGAACGCAGCTCGGCCCAGAATCGCTTCATCGGCATTACTTATGTCATCCGCGCCACCAGCGAGGCGCAGATCGCGGCCCTGTTCGAGGCGCTCAAGCTGTGTCCGCAGGTGTTGCTGGTGCTTTGACCCAAAGCCGAGGCGCCGGCGCGCCACCGCTCAGGACCAGCTGTTGGCTTCGCTGGCGAATCGAGGCGAGAGCGCGCGCACCACGCAGAAGCGCTGGCCGGTCGGCGCTTCCATGACCCACCAGGTCCTGACTTGGATGATGCGCCTGGCGCCAAGCGATTCGAGCCGGCGCACTTCAGCCTCGACATCGTCGCTCTCGATATCCAGATGCACACGACTGGCATGCGAGACCGACTGCACCTCGACGTGCACATGCCCGCGCGGATCGACCAGCTCAGTGTATTTGTCTTCGTCCGGCGGCAGCGGCCGCGCCGCCATGCCCAGCGCTGCGCCCCAGAATGCGGCCGCCGCCGGCAGCTCATCGGTCTGGCAGTCGATGATGAACCCGGCCAGTTTGCTCTTATGCATCACCTACCCCTTGTGAGCCCATTGTGCGCCCGCCAGCGGCCAGGGCCACAAATTCACCGACAAAATGTCCGGCGTCCTGTGCCTGCGAGAGCAGCCGTGCCGAGACCGAAATCCGCGCCTTTCCGCGCCGCTCGAGCGTGCGTAGAAACAGCGGCCAGGGCGCGCTCGGCGTCAGTGAGGCGCGGGCACTGAAGGCTGCGGCAATCGGGCGTTGGTAGCTCATCGAGTGTCGCTGCAGTACCAGGCTGGTCCCCGGCGCGCGATCCTTGAGACGGCAATACAGCAGCGACCATGCCGCCAGCGTGGCCAGCGTGCAGGTACTGCCGCCGAAGGCGGTACCGCGGTGATTCACATTGGGTGCCAGCGGTGCGCCCAGGAGCACCGAATCATCGCTCAGTTCGAGCACCGCGACCTGCATGGCACGCGACAGTGGGATGGCGCCATGCAGGTACTGCTCCAGCTCCTGCGGAGACACGTCAGAGGCGGCGGTTATCGCCACCGCGGCGATGCATCAGCGCGCTGACCACCAGATTGAACAGACCCAGCAGCACACCGGCCAGCAGTGCCGAGACGAAACCATCGACTTTGAAGCCCGGCACGAAAGCACTGGTGAGCATCAGCATCAGCGCATTGATGACGATCAGAAACAAGCCCAGCGTCAGAATCGTGATCGGCAGCGTCACCAGGATCAGAATCGGCCGCACCAGGAAATTGACTATGCCCAGAACCAGCGCGGCCAGCAGCGCGGCGCCAAAACCGGTGAAATGAATGCCGGTCACGAATTGGCCAACCAACAACAGCAGCAAGGCGCTGACCACCAGATGTACCAGCAGGCTTCTCATGCTTCGATGCTACAGGGCACCGGAGAGCGCTTCAATCGGGCGCCGGCGGCATGACGCGTTCGATGCGCCGGTCGGGCACCAGCCAGATGAGCGCCACCAGCACATACAGCCCCTGGGCGATCCAGTGCGACACGAACGCCGCTGGAATCGCGATCAGGTAGCACAGCGGCGAGAGCTTGCCCTTCCAATCACTGCCCACGGCTTTGCGCAGCAGCGAATCCGCGCCCTGCGAGGCAATGATCTGTTGC
>Ga0302314_10001778_pt1 | contig 40429 bp, 34 predicted proteins | sample III_Palsa_N2_3_FD_200533 | JGI IMG/M metagenome (GOLD analysis project Ga0302314, IMG submission 200533) | Peat permafrost microbial communities from Stordalen Mire near Abisko, Sweden - III_Palsa_N2_3 | ecosystem: Environmental > Terrestrial > Soil > Palsa > Peat permafrost | place: Sweden... | reverse complement strand
CTCGATCGAGACGCTTCTCGCCGAGAAGGGGATCCTCGCTCCGGGCGAGCTCGATCTGAGGCTCGCCGGATGACTCGTCGCGTGGGCGAACGCGTGCGGGTCGCCGCCCGCAGCCACGAAGGCCACCACCGGACTCCGGAGTACCTCAAGGGCCAGAGCGGCATTGTCGAGCGGCTGCAAGGCTCGTTCGCGAATCCGGAGACGCGCGCGTACGGCGCCGACGGGCTGCCCAAGCAGGCCCTGTACCTGATCGGCTTCGATCAGCACGACATCTGGCCAGAGTACGGCGGCCCGGCGGGCGACCGGATCTACGCGGACGTCTACGAGCATTGGCTGGAGGAGATCGAGTGAGTGGTCAGGACCACGTCCACGACCACGCGCACGACCACGCGCCGATCACGAACGGCGATGAGCCTGCGGCTGCTCCGCGGGCGCGTGCACTCGAGCAGCTGCTGGTTGAGAAGGGCGTGATCCGCCGCAACGACGTAGGCCAGATGGTCGACTGGCTGGTGTCCCGCACGCCCGCTGACGGCGCGCGGCTCGTGGCGCGCGCATGGGTCGATCCGGAGTTCAAGGCGCGACTGCTTGCCGACGCGAATGCGGCGGCGCTCGAGCTCGGCCTGGAGACCGGGCAGGCGCGCAACCTCGTTGCCGTCGAGAACACCCGCGCCGTGCATCACATGGTCGTCTGCACGCTCTGCTCGTGCTACCCGCGGGCGCTACTCGGGCCGCCGCCGGACTGGTACAAGAGCCTGGCCTACCGATCGCGCGCCGTTTCAGCCCCACGGGGCGTCCTGTCCGAGTTCGGGGTCGAGCTCGAGGACGACACCGAGCTCCGTGTCCTCGACTCGACTGCCGATATCCGCTACCTCGTGATCCCCCGCCGGCCGTCGGCGATCGAGAGCGCGACGGAGGAAGAGCTGGCCTCACTCGTGACACGCGACTCTATGATCGGCGTCGCACAGCCTGCCCTGTGACGGGCGAGCCCACCCGGACCCTGCTCAAGGGTCGTTACGAGCTGCTCGAGATGCTTGGCGCCGGTGGCGAGGCGAGGGTGGTGAGGGCGCTCGATCACCAGCACGCCCGCCAGGTGGCGCTCAAGATCAGGCCGGTTGGGTCCACCCCGAGCCGCGATGATCTGCTCAGGGAAGCCAGGGTCCTGCTTGGGCTGACGCCCCATCCTTCATTGCCGCTCGTACGCGAGGACTTCTTCGAGGGCGACCAGTACGTCGTCGTGATGGACTGGGTCGACGGCACCGATCTGGCGAGACTCATCGCGGACAAGGGCAACCCAGGCCTTCCCCTGTCAAGCGTCCTCGCCTACCTCGCCGAGGCCGCCGAGGCACTGACCTTCCTCCACACCCACGACCCGCCGATCGTTCACGGCGACGTCAAGCCGGCGAACCTCATCCTGACGCGGGGCGGCCACGTGAAGCTGGTCGATTTCGGGCTCTCGTCCACCCTCGGAGCCGCGGGCGAGCGCAAGGGCACCGTCGGGTTTCGCGCGCCGGAGATCGGCGCCGGAGCGCTGCCGTCCCGCGCCGGCGACGTGTACGCGCTCACCGCGACGGCCGTGGCACTGCTCACCGGCGCGCCACCGGCCGATGCCCCGCCGGCCTTGGTGGGGCTCGACGCGGCGCAGGCCGCGAAGCTCGAGGCGGCGATCCTTGCCGGCCTCGCGACCGATCCCGGGCAGCGTCCCGCGACACCTGGCGAGCTGGTCGAGCGGCTGCGCGCCGGATGGGTCTCCACGCTGCCGACCGGGGTGATGACGTTCTGCATGTCCGACATCGAGGGCTCGACCGGGCTGTGGGAGAGCCAGCCGGGCGCGATGGCCGAGTCGCTCGTTCGCCACGACGAGCTGATCGCTCGTGCCGTCGAATCGCATGGCGGCCGTTTTCTGAAGTCGATGGGAGAAGGTGACTCCACGGCATCGGTGTTCGAGTCTGCCGTCCAGGCCGTGAAAGCGGCGATCGACGCGACCCGCGCCCTGGCCGCTGAGCCGTGGCCTGATGGCGCCCCCATCCGGGCCCGCTTCGGCCTCCACACCGGCGAGGCCCAGACGCGGGGTGGGGTCTATTTCGGCACAACCGTGAATCTCGCGGCGCGGGTGCGGGGCGAGGCAGGCGGCGGCGAGGTGCTGATCTCCGAGACGACGGCCGCGCTCGCGAGCGCCGACCTTCCGGACGGCTGCGCGATCGTGGATCTGGGGCCCCACAGCCTCAAGGGCATCGAGCGGCCGGAGGCAATCAAGGCGATCACAGGGCACGGGCTGACGACGGCGCCGGCTGCCGCGGCATGCCCATATCGCGGCCTGCTGGCGTTCGAACCGCATGATCGCCACCTTTTCTTCGGCCGCGAGGAAGTGGCGGCCGACGTGCTCGCCAGGATCGCGCCGGGGCGGTTGCTGGCGGTGGTTGGCGCCTCGGGGGCTGCTGGTCGTCGATCAGTTTGAGGAGCTGTACACGCAGTGTCATGACCTCGAGCGCAGGGCGCGGTTCATCGCCCTGCTGCTGTCGCGGGCGGGACCGGTGGTGATCGGCGTGCGGGCGGACTTCTACGGCGAGATGAGCACGGTCCCCGAGCTTGCTGCCGCGGTCGCCCAGAATCAGGTGCTGCTCGGCCCGATGCGCGACGAGGATCTGCGCCGCGCGATCGCGGAGCCGGCTCGGCTTGCGGGCCTTCGGCTCGAGCCGGGTCTGATCGATCTGGTGCTGCGTGATGTTGCCGGGGAGCCGGGTGCGCTGCCGTTGATGTCACACGCTCTGCGGGAGACGTGGGAGCGTCGCGACGGGAGGACGCTCACCGTTGCCGCATACGAGCAGAGCGGCGGGGTCAGCTCGGCGGTCGCGCAGACGGCGGACGCGGTCGAGGAGCAGACGCCGGAGTCCGACCGGCCGCTGCTGCGAGGAGTGTTCCTGCGTTTGACCGAGCTCGGCGACGATGTCGAGGACACCCGCCGTCGCGTGCGGATCGAGGAGCTCGTGCCGCAGGGCACATCGGGCGACGCGGTCAGGACGCTGCTCGAGCGTCTCGCGGACGCTCGCCTGGTGACCCTCGATGAGGGGACGGCCGAGGTTGCGCACGAGGTGCTGATCCGCCGCTGGCCGACGCTGCGGCGCTGGCTCGAGGAGGACCGCGAAGGGATCCGCCTGCACCGTCGGCTGAGCGACGCCGCCCAGCTCTGGGATGCCGCCGGCCGCGAGTCCGCCGACCTGTACCGCGGCACGCGCCTCGACGCCGCTGCCGAATGGGCCACACCAAACGGCGAGCTGCTCAACCAGACCGAACGCGATTTCCTCAACGCCAGCGTCGATGAATCGGCCCGCACTCAGCAGCGCCAGCTGACCGCCAACCGCCGCCTCCGCCGCGCGCTCGCCGGAAGCGCGGCGCTCCTGATCGCCGCGGTCGCGCTACTGATCTTTGCACTCGCCAGCCGCAACGACGCGGTCCGGGCGGAGGGATCCGCACGATCGCAGGCTCTCGCCGGCGAGGCGGAGACCCAGCTCGCGCGCGATCCGCAGCTCGCTCTGCTGCTCGCTCGAGCAGCGCTCAACGCTGCCCCGACCGCCCAGGCAGAGCTCGCAGCCTCCGAGGCCCTCGACGCCAACACGGTCCGGTCTCAGCTGCCGGGTTTCGGGGCCCAAGGGTGCCTGACCGCCAACTTCCTGTTCCTGCTCGATGGCGGCCAGGTCGCGGCTGACAACACCTGCAACGGCTACGTTGTGTTCGCGAACCTGCCCGCCAAGCGCATCATCGGGCGGGTGCGGGTGGGGCCGTCATCGACCGACATGGTCCTGGGCCCGACGGGACGGACGCTGATCGTCGCCACCGGACGCAGCCTCGTCACCGTCGACATACGTTCCAAGCAGGTCCGGCGCATCTACACCGCCCCGTTCGCGATCGATCAGGTGGCAAGCGGTCCACGCGGGGCTTACCTCGCGATCGCAGACAACGACACCGTCGGTCTTGCCAACCTCCGCACCGGGCGCCTGCGGGTGATCGCGCACGGCGACGCCAGTCTGAACATCATCAACGGCATGATGCCGGCGTCGCCGGATCTGCTGCTGATCGCCTCCACGGGACAGACCCGGGGACGCGGAAACCTGTTCCCTGGGCTGACCGCTCTGAACGTTGTCACCGGGAGGATGCAGACGGTGGCTCTGGCGAGGCCGCCGCAGCTGGCCGCGGTCAACTTCCTGAGGGTATCCCCAGACGGCCGGACCTGGTACGTCACCGGATCGGAGATAAACGCTGACAACGACAACGAGGTCGCGACGACCTGGTCGGTCAATGCGCGCACCCGGCGCGTGCGCTGGATTGCGAACGGTCCGGTGCAGGCGCTCGCGAGCCCGATTCAGACCTCGCCGGACGGCCGGCTGGTCGCGGTCGGGTACAGCTCGGGCGCAGCCGATGTGCTGGACGCCGCGACGGGACGTCTGGTGGTGCGTGACACCAGCAGCAGCAGCATCGCCGCAGGGGATCTGGCGATCCCGTCCGCCGACAACGAGCTCGTGACCGTGTCCCTCGACGGCATCTTCCGGACCTGGGCGGTGCAGGGAACCGAGCAGCTGCGGCTGCAGGCGCCGTCGGACCCAGCCGTGGCGTTCACACCTGACGGCAGGGATCTCGTCCTCGTCGGCGATCAGGGCGAGATCGTCGACCGTCACGCCGGACGGATCGTGCGTCGGTTCCCTGGATTCCCTGAGAGAAGCGTCTTCAACACCTGTAACTCCGCGTGCTTCGCGGCATCCCCCGACCTCGGGTGGCTGACCTACCTGAACCCGGCGTCGGCGAGTCCGCGGATCGTTGAAATCGAGGGGCGGACCGGCAGCCGCGTCGCCGCCGTCCCCGTGCGGCGCCTCGACGCCCAAGGCGTGGCCCCGGACGGTCAGATCGCCGTCGCGTATGTCAACGGAGACCAGCTCTTCGCCCGGACGATCGACCCGCGCTCGCGCGCCGTCCGGGATCTGCAGCCTGGCAAGAGCAGCGCCGGTTGCGCGGCCACGACCCCATCCTTCACACCGGACAGCCGCCTGATGGCAATCGTCGATGGGTGCCTTCACCTCGTCGTGTGGAGCCTCCGTACCGGACTGGTGGAGCGCACTGTCATCCTGCCCGACCGAGCAAGCGGCTCGGGCGCACTGCTGTCGCCTGACGGGCGGTATGTCCTCGTGGCCGTGCTCGGTGGGGCGTTCGTGCGCGTCGACCTCGCGTCGGGAACCACGGTGGAGGTGCCGGGCTCCGAGACGGAAGGGAACGTGCTCGCAATCTCACCGGACGGCCGCTTCTACGCGATCGGCCGTGAGGACGGAACGGTCGATGAGTATGCCGCCCGCAGCTTGCAACTCGTTCGTCAGCACTCACTCGGCGCCGCGATCCAGACGCTCGTATTCTCGCCCAACAGTCAAGAGCTCGCGGTCGAGGACGCCAGTCACGTCGTGTGGGTCTGGGACACATGTTCAGTGTGCGAGAACCCGAAAGCACTGTCTGAGCGGGCCGCACGGGAAAGCGTAAGATCGCTCACGCCGGACGAGCGGGCGACGTTCAACGCCGGCTAGCGCCGGCTAGCCCCGACTAAGGTGCGGTCGCGCTCGACGGCGATACCTGCCCGGGGGCGCCTGGGCCGGCCCCGCCGGGGAAGCCGGCGTGGGCGGCCTGAATCCGCCCCTCCCACACCGCCTTTGCGCCGAGGTCGCCGGTCCTGAAGGTCATGTAGCCGGCGCCGACCGACGCCAGCACGAGCACGATGCGCAATGCCGCCAAGATCGGCTTGGGTGATAGGACGCGGTCGACGATGCCAAGGCCGGTTGGCATGCCGCCCGAGATCCGCTGCGCGGCGAAGGTAACAATCAGCGTCGCGGTGAAGAAGACGTAGACGATCGCGAGGATGTGTGCGGCTTGCGCGTGCTGGGAGATCAGATTGGCGGCCGGGCCCTGCAGGTTCAGCGCCGCGCGCAGCGCGGCACCGGCTTGCATGGTCAGGAATACCGAGCTCATCGCGACGATCGACACGACCGCGAGAGCGATGCCGTAGCGCGAGAACCACGCCGGCCGGATCATGCAGACGATCGCCGCCACGATCGTGACGGGGATCAGCACCACCGGCACATGCACGAACAGCGGATGGGCCGGCAGGCCGCTGTAGATCGTGGTGATACGGATCGGCAGCGTGAGGAAGCCCAGGAACCCAAGCAGCGTCAACACGAACTCGGCGCGTCGCCAGTCGACCCCGCTTCGGCCGCCCGCCGTAATGGTTGTGCTGCTCACCTGCGTTCGAGTCTGCGAACGCGAGCTTAGCCATCCATAAAAAGGTGTCTGAGAGAATTCTCATCATCCTGGCATGAAGGGCAGTCCGCCGGCCGCGAACCGTACGCCTGACCTGGAACCGCCTGTTAGCGTGCGCGTCCATGTTGACGGGAACGGAACCTTGACCGCGGCAGGCGCTCCTTCAACCGCCCTGCTGCTGATCCTCGCGCTGGTCCTCGCCGGATGCGGAGCGACGACTGCCGGCAGCGACACGAGCGCGATCTCGAAAGCCCGGCCACAGGTGATCGAGCCGACCGCGGGCGTGCAGCCGGCGGTGGTCACGTCGGCCAATCCCTACGGTGATGTCAACGCGCACGCAACGCCGCTCTCCGTCGTCAGGCACGAGCTTCGGCTGGAGATCGTCGCCGAGCGTGTGACCGACGCCAGGTACATCGACCCGCTTCAGTACGTCACGACCTGGGAGCGAACCGATCAGGGCGTTGACGCGATCCTGCCTGTCGGAGCGCCGATCCTTGCGCCCTGCCGGGTCAAGATCCTCGCGGTTACCCCGGACTGGTACGCCGGTCAGCCGCTGGTGTACTTCGAGCTGCTGGACGGCCCGGACGCGGGCAAGGTGCAGTACGTCGCGGAGGAGATCACCGACATCGCACCACCCGGCAGCATCCTCGAGCAGGGAGAGGCGATCGCTCACTACGCCAAGTCCGGCACCGCGATCGAATACGGCTGGTCGACCCCGAGCGGGATCACGCTCGCGGTCGCGACGACGGGCTACGAGGAGGGTCAGATCACACCGGCGGGCCGGTTGATGCGCGCATGGCTGAACAGCCTCGGAGCTAACGCGGGGCCCAACTTCTGATCGATCAGGTCGCGCGGTATCGTGCCCGCGATGACTCAGGGCGAGCCTCCGACCGAGAACGGCACAGCGGCCTGGCATCGCCGGCTGCATCACACCGGCCACGATGAGCTGAGCGAAGCGACCGCGCAGACACCGGGAATGCGTCGCTATGAGGCGATCTCGGGAACGCGTAACGGCTCGCGCAAGATCTGGATGGGCGAGAGCCACATCGGCCCGGGCATGGTCTCCGGCGATCACCATCACGGCGAGGCCGAGACCGGCATCTATGTCGTCACCGGGCATCCAGTCTTCGTCTTCCTCGAGGACGACGCCGAGCGGCGCGTCGAGACAGGGCCTGGCGACTACGTCTACGTGCCGCCGTACGTGCCACACCGCGAGGAGAACCCATCAGCGGACGAAAGCGTCATCGTCGTCCTCGCGCGCAGCACGCAGGAGGGGATCGTCGTGAATCTGCCGAGCCTGCGAGCCGAGGTCCCCGAGCTCGACAGGCTGATCGCCGAGCTGGCCGGCGGCGAATCCCCCTGAGCGCCCAGCCGGGCTCTGAACCCTATGCTGTCGCGCTCAAGTGAAGACAGCGATACTCACAATCTCGACATCGGTGGCGGCCGGGCGCAGCGAGGACACCTCCGGTGAGCTGCTCGCCGAGCTGGCGCAGGCCGCCGGCGCCGAGATCGCCCTGAAGGAGGTCGTCTCCGATGACCGGGCCGCGATCGAGGCGGCGCTCAGGCGCTACATCGACGCCGGTGCCGCGCTCGTGTTCACGACCGGCGGGACGGGTCTGACGCCCGACGACGTCACACCCGAGGCGACGCGGGCGGTGATCGAGCGCGACGCGCCGGGGTTCGCCGAGGCGATGCGCGCCGAATCGACCCGCCTCAAACCTCTGGGCATGCTCAGCCGCGGCGTGGCGGGAACGGCGGGTGGGACGCTGATCATCAATTTTCCCGGCAACCCGAAGGCGATCCGCGAGCTGTTCCCGGTGATCGCCCCGACGCTCCAGCACGCCGTCGCGACGCTTCGCCGTGGTCCGGGTGGCCGCGGAGCGAATGGCGGACACGCCGGCCATTGAGCTGCGCGGGGTAGCTCGCTACTTCGGCGAGCGGATCGCGCTCAGGGACCTCTCGGTGACCGTGCCGGCCGGCGCAACGCTGGCCGTGCTCGGCCGCAACGGCGCCGGCAAGTCGACGCTGCTCCGGGTGCTCGCGACGCTGCTGCGCCAGCACGCGGGCGAGGTCGTGCTGCTCGGCGAGCCGCTCCCCAAACGAGCGTTCGCAGTGCGGGGAAGGCTTGGCCTGCTGGCACACGAGCCGCTCCTCTACCGCGACCTCAGCGGCCGCGAGAACCTCCGCTACCACGCCCGGCTGCACGGCGTCGACCCGGAGCGCGTCGAGGAGCTGCTGAGCGCCGTGCGGATGGAGCGCCGCGCTGATGAGCCGGTGCGGCTGCTCTCGCGCGGCATGGTCCAGCGCGTCGCGGTCTGCCGCGCGGTTTTGCACGACCCGGAGATCCTGCTGCTGGACGAAGCGCGTGCGAACCTCGATCCGGGGGCGAGCGAGCTCGTCGAGCCGCTGGTCGGGCGCCCCGCGGGCCGCACTCGCGTGATCACCAGCCACGACCCGCAGGCGGCGCTCGCCGAGGCCGACCTTGCGCTCGGCCTCCGAGACGGCCGGCCCACCTTCTCGCTCCCCGCGAGCGAGGTCACGCCCGCACACGTCCGAGAGCTGTACTCGTGAAGACGGCGTTCACGGTCCTGCGCAAGGACCTCCTGCTCGAGCTCCGCACGCTCGAGACGCTACCTGCGATGGCGCTGTTCTCGATCTCCACGTTCGTGATCTTCCACTTCGGTCTCAACCAGGACACGATCCACGGGCAGCTGGCCGCAGGCGTGCTCACGGCGACGCTCCTGTTCGCGGGGATCCTGGGGGTCAACCGGCTGTTCGTGGCCGAGCGCGAGCAGGGCGGCTTCGACGCGTTCCTGCTCGCGCCGGTGGACCGCTCGTCGCTGCTGCTCGCCAAGGCCACTGCGCTCTTCCTGTTCCTGGTCGCCCTCGAGGTGATCGCCGTGCCGGCATTCGGCGTGCTGCTCCTTGGACCGCCGCTCGGCCCACGACTGCCGTCGCTGATCGTCGTGCTGGCGCTGGCCGACCTCGGGATCGCGGTGATCGGCACGCTCGTGTCCGCGCTCGCGGTCCAAACCCGGGCGCGCGACGTGATCGGACCGGTCATGGGATTGCCGCTTTTGATCCCGGCGCTGATCGCGACCGCGCGCGCGATCGGGCCCCTGCTGGGGACGGTCGGTCCCGGCTCGTTGCCAGGGAAGTGGCTCCTCATCCTGGCGCTTTATGATTTGGTGTTCGCTCTGGTCGCTTACGCGGTGTTCGATTTCCTCTTGGAAGACTGACTGTGCCCACCTATGGGAAGGGCCTTCGGGGCCTCTCCATCCTTACTTTCGTGACGATCGCCGTCGCGCTGATACTCGTGTTCTTCTATGTCCCTCTGGACGCCACTCAGGGCTTCATCCAGAAGATCTTCTACATCCACGTGCCGCTCGCGATCGTGTCGCTCTGCGGGTTCGTGTTCGGCGGCGTGCTCGCGGTGATGCACCTGCGTACTGGTGACCGGCGGTACGACCTGCGCTCCTACGTGGCGATTCACATGGCGCTGATCTTCGGCGTCGCCGCGCTGCTCGCCGGCTCGATCTGGGCGAAGGCGTCGTGGGGCCACTGGTGGGTATGGAACGACCCCACGCTGGTCTCCTATCTGATCGTCCTGCTGATGTTCGCCACCTACACGCCGCTTCGCTTCTCGATCGAGGACCCCGAGCGGCAGGCCCGCTACGCGAGCGTGTTCGCGATCGTCGGTGGCGCGTTCGTGCCGCTCAACTTCATCGCGGTGCGCGCTGCACAGGAGTACGTGCATCCGCGCGTGCTGACGCTGACGGGCAGCAACCTCCCGGGGCCGATGCTGCTCACTTTCCTCGTCTCGCTACTCGGCATCACGCTCCTCTACATAACGCTGTGGAAGTACGAGATGGCCGCCAAGAACACGAGGATCCAGATGCGAGCGCTGCGGCGGCGCCTGCTCGGCGATGACGACATCAGTCCGCTGCAGCGCAGCGCGGCGCCGTCGCTATGACCCTCCTCGGGATCGCCCCCGCGCTGCCTCTCCATGCCGCAGGCAAGTACGTCGCGGGCGCTTACATCGTCTTCGTCCTGGTGATCCTGATCTACGTCGCGATCATGGCGGTCAGGCTCGGGCGGATGGAGCGCCAGCTCGTCGAGCTGAATCGGGACCTCGAACGGCGAGACCAGGCCGCCACTGAGCAGGACCGCGATCCGGGCTCGACGAGCGCCGAGCCCGAGAGCGAGCCGGACGCCGCTACCGGCTCGGACGCCCACCGCGAGCCGGCACCGGTCAGCGGTTCGGGACGGCTGGGGGACTCGTCGCTATGAGCGAGCTCCTGTGCATCGGCGTCTCGCACAAGACCGCGCCGGTCGAGGTTCGCGAGCGGCTCGCGCTGGCCGAAGGCCGCGCCGCAGAGTTCCTGCGCGACCTCAGAGGCGGCACCGACGTCTACGAAGCGGTCGGAATCTCGACCTGCAACCGGATGGAGCTCTACCTCGTCGTGGGCGATCCGGTGGAGGCCGAGAGTGCAGCGCTGACGATGCTGGCGACGCAGTCGGGGATCCGCCCGACTGAGCTCGCGCCGGCGATCTTCACCCACCGCAACTGCGACGCCGCAAGGCACCTGTACCGCGTCACCGCCGGGCTCGACTCGATGATCGTCGGCGAGGCCGAGGTCCAGGGCCAAGTCAAGCGCGCCTACGACCGCGCACTCGCGGCCCAGACGACCGGGCCGCTCACGAACAGGATGTTCAAAGCGGCACTCGCGACCGGCAAGCGTGTCCGCACGGAGACCGCGATCGGCCAGGGCGCGCTCAGCCTGCCCGCGGTCGCGGTGGCGCTCGCGCGCGAGCAGCTGGGCGAGCTGCGAAACCGCGAGGTTGTGATCGTAGGCACCGGCGAGACGAGCGAGCTGACCGCTCGTGCGTTGGCCGACAGCGGCGTGCGAACGGTGTTTGTGGCCAACCGCCGTCGGGACCGAGCGCTCAGCCTCGCCCAGCGATTCGGCGGCGAGACGGTCAGTTTCGACGAGCTTCCCCGTGTGCTCCGCAGCGCCGACATCGTCGTCGCCGCTACCGCGTCGCCCCACCTGCTGCTCGAGGCGGAGGAGGTCGCGGCCGTGATGCGCACCCGCAAGGGCCGGCCGCTGCTGATGGTCGACCTCGCTGTCCCCCGCGACATCGACGCCGCCTGCACATCGATCGACGGCGTCAGCCTCTACGACATCGACGACCTCGAGGCCGTCATCGACCGAAACCGCTCTGTCCGCCGCGCCGAGGCTCGCAGAGCCGAGGGCATCGTCGAGGAGGAGATCCAGTACTTCGCGACCTGGCTAGGCTCGCTCGAGGTGCTCCCCACGCTGGCGGCGCTACGCGAGCGAGGGCGTGCGATCGCCGAGCAGGTGGTCGCCGAGAACGCAGGCAAGTGGGAGTCCGCGTCCGACCGCGACCTCGAGCGTGTCGACGTGCTCGCCCACGCGGTCGTCAGCCGCCTGCTCCACGAGCCGACGCTGCGGATGAAGGAGCCACGCGGAGACCGCCTCCATGCGCGCATGCAGGTCGTCCGCGAGCTGTTCGGTCTCGACGCGCCCGACGAAGGTGCCGAGCCCGAGGGCGCCGAACGTGCCGAGGTGAGCGAGCTCAGTCAGCGCCGGCGGCGACGCCCGGGCGCCTGACCGGATGGTCCGGGTCGGAACGCGCGGGAGCAATCTCGCGCTTGCCCAGGCACGCTGGGTGGCCGACAGAATCGGCGATGACGTCGAGCTCGTCACGGTCACCGTCGCGGGTGACCGCGGCGAAGCGATCGGCGACAAATCGCGCTGGGTCAGCGAGCTCGAGCGGGCGTTGCTTGATCGAGAGATCGACATCGCCGTGCACTCGGCCAAGGACGTACCCGCGGAGCTGCCCGCCGGCCTCGAGCTCGTCGCGATTCCGGAGCGCGCCGACGCGCGCGATGCAATCTGCGGGGCGCCGTCCCTGCGCTCGCTCCCGGCGGGCGCGCGCGTAGGCACGAGCAGCCTGCGCCGGAAGGCACAGATCCGGGCCGAACGCGAAGACCTCGATGTCGTCCCGCTACGAGGAAACGTCGATACGCGGCTGCGCAAGCTCGCCGAGGGCGAGTGCGACGCGGTCGTGCTTGCGCTCGCCGGGCTGCAGCGTCTCGGACGCGCGGACGCCGCGGATGGCACCCTCGATGAGCTCGTGCCGGCGGCCGGCCAGGGAGCGCTCGCACTCGAGGCTCGCGCCGGCGAATCGGGCGCCGTGGACGCGCTACGTGATTCGCTTGCGTGCGCATGTGTCGGCGCCGAGCGTGAGCTCGTGCGCGCGCTCGGCGCGTCCTGCAATACGCCGGTCGGGGCGCACGCCCGCCGGCTCCACTCCGGGGAGCTCGAGCTCACGGCCTGGATCGGGCTCCCGGACGGGTCCGCATGGATGAGCGACCAGTTGACCGGGCGTACGTATGCAGATCTCGGTCTCGCGGTCGCCGACCGGCTGATCGCGGCGGGCGCGCGCGAGCTGCTTCGCGAGGCGGAAGCGCAAGCAGTGTGAGTGGGCGGGTCTATCTGGTCGGGGCGGGTCCCGGGGATCCGGGCCTGCTGACGGCGCGGGCGCTCGAACTGATCGCAGCCGCCGACGTCGTGCTCTATGACCGGCTGATCCCGGCCTCCGCGCTCGCCGGGGCGCGGGCGGACGCCGAGCTCATCTACGTCGGCAAGGAGGGCGGCGGGCCGTCGATGCCGCAGGCTGAGATCGAGGAGACGCTGCTCGAGCACGCGCGCGCCGGCAAGAAGGTGGTCAGGCTGAAAGGCGGTGACCCGTTCGTATTCGGGCGCGGCGGCGAGGAGGCGGAGGCGTTAGGAGCCGACGGGATCCCGGTCGAGATCGTCCCCGGAGTTACCGCTGGAGTGGCCGCGCCCGCTTACGCCGGCATTCCGGTCACACACCGCGATCTCGCGAGCGCGGTCGCGTTCGTGACCGGGCACGAGGATCCGGCCAAGCCCGAGTCCGCACTCGACTGGGGTGCACTCGCGCGATTCCCGGGGACCCTGATCGTGTACATGGGCGTGCGCCAGCTTGGGGCGATCGCCGAGCGGCTGCTGGCCGGCGGCCGGACGCGCGATGAACCGGCCGCGGTGATCGAGCGCGGAACGCTCGCCGATCAGCAGGTGCTGACCGGCACACTCGAAACGATCGCGGAACGCGCCGCCGCCGAGCGCATCCGCGCACCCGCGATCGCGGTGTTCGGGCCGGTCGTGGCGCTGCGTGAGCGGCTGCAGTGGTTCGAGCGCCGTCCGCTCACCGGGCTGACCGTCGCGGTGACGCGAGCCCGGGCCCAAGCGAGCGCGCTTGCCGCCACGCTGCAGTCGCTTGGCGCCGCGGTCGTCGAGACCCCGGCGATCCGGATCGTCCCGATCGACGGCCCCGCTCCCGAGCTGGACCGCTACGACCTCTTGTGCGTGACCAGCCCGAACGGGGTGCGCTACCTGTTCGAGCGAATGGCAGCCGCCGGGCAGGACGCTCGCCGGCTGGCGGGCACGCGGGTGGCCGCGATCGGCCCCGGCACCGCGGCCGCGCTGCGCGAGCACGGCGTGATCGCCGACATCGTCCCGGAGCGGTTCGTGGCGGAGGGGTTGATCGAGGCGCTCGCGGGCGTGCCCGTGTCGCGAGCGCTGATCGCCCGCGCGGCCGAGGCGCGCGACGTCCTCCCGGACGCCCTCGCCGCTCGCGGAGCGACGGTCGACGTGCTCGCGCTGTACGAGACCGTCGCCGAGCCGCTGAGCGAGAGCGAGCTGGCCGCCGCGCGGGCTGCGGACTACGTCACCTTCACGTCATCCTCGACCGTTCGCTTCTTCTTTGACTCTGGGGGGCTTCGCCCCCTTGGGAGTTCGCCTGGCGGCGAACGTCCCGGGGCTGGCGGCGAACTTCCCGGGGCTGGCGGCGAACTTCCCGGAGCTGGCGGTGGAGTCGCGGGCGGGCTCGGCGGGCCGCGACTCGTCTCGATCGGCCCCGTGACCAGCGAGGCACTGCGCGAGCGCGGACTCGAGCCCGACGTGGAGGCGAGTCGGCACGACATCGACGGCGTGGTCGACGCGTTGGTCGCCGACGCGGCCAGAAGCGCCGGCTGAAGGGGAAGCCCACCCCCTCGGATAGCGTTCCCGGATGTGGGCGCTCCCTTGATCACCTTCCTGTCCGACTACGGTCACCGCGACGACTTCGTCGGCGTCTGCCACGGGGTGATCGCTTCGATCTGCCCGAAGGCGCGGGTGATCGACATCACCCACGGGCTTCCACGCCACGACGTGCTCGCGGGTGCGATCGTGCTCCGCAACGTGCTGCCGTACATGCCGGTGGGCGTGCACCTGGCCGTCGTCGATCCCGACGTGGGCGCCGACCGCCGCGCGGTCGCGCTCCGCCTCCACGGCGGCCGCGTCCTCATCGGTCCCGACAACGGCCTGCTCTCGCTGGCTGCGGCCGGCGGTGACGGCATCGTCGAGGCGGCCGACATCGGCCGCTCCCCCTTCCGGCTCGCGCCGATCTCGGCGACGTTCCACGGGCGCGACATCTTCGCCCCGGTGGCGGCCCGGATCGCCGCGGGCGCTTCGCTCACCGACGCCGGCGAGCCGCTGAACCCGGCGGAGCTCGTCGTCGTCGCCCCACCCCAGCCGGCTCGCGACGACGACGCACTCGTTGCGCACGCGGTCTACGTCGATCACTTCGGGAACGTCCAGCTCAATGTCCGCCACGAGGATCTCGCCGAGTCCGGCCTGAGGCTCGGCCATCGGGTCTCGCTGCAGTCGGGGTCCGACCCCGTCATCGCCCAGTTCGCGCGCACGTTCGCGGACGTCGGCGAGGGTGAGCTGCTCGTGTACGAGGACGCCTACCGGACGCTCGCCGTGGCGGTGAGCGGCGGCGACGCAGCCGCGCGCCTGGGGCTCGCGCCTGGCGACGAGCTGCGGCTCAGGCCGGCATGAGCGGCGCGACCTCGCAGCGCGACCCCGGGCCGCTCGGCCGCCCGCGGCTGCACCTGCGGCGGACGACCTCCACCAACGAGCGCGCCCGCGAGCTCGCCGCCGCCGGCGCTTCCCACGGCACGCTCGTGACCGCGGCCGAGCAGACTGCGGGCCGCGGGCGGCAGGGACGCGTGTGGCTGGCACCGCCAGGCAGCTCCCTGCTGTGCTCGGTCGTGATCCGCGATCCGCGACGGTTGCTGCCGCTCGCCGCCGGCGCGGCGGTGGCAGGGGCCGCTGAGGCCGCCGTTGCGGATGCCGATGCGGCCGCGGGAGGCGCCCACGGCGCGACCAGGGCGGCTGCGATCAAGTGGCCGAACGACGTCCTCCTGAGCGGCCGCAAGGTCGCGGGCATCCTCGTCGAGGGACGGCCGCAGGACCGCTGGGCGGTCGTCGGCATCGGCCTGAACGTCGCCGTCGCGCAGACCGACTTCCCGCCCGAGCTCGCGGACCGGGCCGGCACGCTGGCCCTCGGCACCGACCAGATCGAGCCAACGTTGCAAACACTGCTTGCGAGGCTCGAGCGCTGGCTCGTCGCCGACGACGAGACGCTCCTCGCCGAGGTCCGCGCCCGCGACGCCCTACTCGGCCGACCGGTCCGCTGGGCCGGCGGCGAGGGCCAAGGCGACGGCATCGACGGCGAAGGACGCCTGGTCGTCCTCACACCAAAAGGCCGGGTAACCCTAGACGCAGGCGAGGTTCACCTGATGAGGGAGTAGGACCACCACCACCACGACAGCCGCTAAAAAGGGAGCGGGCGCCCCCATCCCAGCACAGCAACGCTCAGAGGCGAGCGGGCGGCCCCGTCCCGTGACTATTGCGATCGGACCCGGCACTCCGCCCGAGCCTGCCACCACAGAGCCTAGTCACGGGACGGGGTGTCCGCTCGGCCCATCGCCTAGTCACGGGACGGGGTGTCCGCTCGCCCCACCGCCTAGTCACGGGACGGGGTGTCCGCTCGCCCCACCGCTCGCCCCCGGCGCCGATCCACGAAGTAATACGTGAGCACGAGCACGGGCAAAAGGTTCATCCACAGCACGCTGCGAACGGTCCCCTCGCGGGCGAAGAGGGTGTGGAGCGTTCCTGCTATTGCCGAGAGCTCGTGCGGCACTCCACGGGTCGCGACCGCGCCGGCCAGCGCAGCGATGCTCGAGACGACCCACACGACCACCCAGCGGCCAATCGACAGATCGAGCAGCAGCAGGAAGGGCAGCGTGATCAGCAGCAGGCGGTCGAAGTCGTCGTCTGGCAGGAACACGTAACCGGCGAACAGCGACCACACGACCGCTTCGCGAATGTCGATCCGGCGCTCGAAGAACAGCCACAGCACGACGATCGTCGCTGCCGCCGGCAGCACCTTGGCCTCAATCGGCGCGTAGATCCCAAGCCTCGCGAGCAGGATGGTGGGGCTCACGTGGTTCGGCGGATTGATCGCGAGCAGTTCGTTGCGTCGCGAGAACGCATCCAGGCTCTTTGGGAACCACGGGAGATTGCTGAGGCACAGCATCACGACGAACGCCGTCAACGGCGCGAGCATCCACCACCCGCGCTTTCGGAACGAATGCAATGCGAGCGCTGGAGCGGCAAATGCTCCCAGGAACTTGAATGCCGCCAGCGCGGTCAACGCCAGCCACGCGGTCCACTCCCGGCCACGTTCAAGCGAGAGCAGCAAGACGGCGATGCCGAAGAACAGGAGCGTCTTGTCCTGCGCGAAAACGGTCCATGCGAGCAGGACGAAGGGATTGAACGCGTAGAAGAGCATGAACGCCAGCCGCCAGCGCCGGGGACGCGGGAAGCAGAGTCCGACCAACAGCAGGACCGCCGCATCCGCGAGGACAAACAGCATCCGCAGCGTCGTCGGCGAATCGTGCACAGCCAGCAGGGCCGTAAATGCAGCGACCTCGAGCGGCGGACTATTGGAGTAGATCGGGTTGATGGCCCCGCCGGCGGGCGGGTTGAACGGGTTCGCCCCGTGCAGCGCGAGACGGGAGAAGTAGGTGTAGATGGCCAGGTTGCTGCCGCCATGGCTGTTGGCGATGATCAGCACCCGCACGACCACCGCGAGCAGTGTGATCGCGATCACCACCGCACGCCAGCCTGCAGCACGGCGCAGGGTCGCCATCAACGAGCCCCGCCGCCAAGCCTAGGCGGCTTCTTCAGCGTTCCGGTCGACCGCCCGAGTGACCTCGGCGAGCGCATCGGCGACGGTGTCCTCGACGTCGACGCGCGAAGACGGATCGAGCGGCGGCAGCTCGCCGTTGTCTGCCTTCTTCTCGAACGCCTCGGTCAGCACGTCCTCCGACGGGCCATCGTCGGCGGCGGTGCCGTCATCGATGTCGTCGGCACCGTCGGCACCGTCGGCACCGTCGGCACCGTCGGCACCGTCGGCACCGTCGATATCGTCGGCATCGTCGATGTCGTCGATGTCGTCGATGTCGTCGAGCAGATCGGGCTCGTCGAGCTCAACGTCGTCGTCGAGCAGATCGGGCTCGATGCCGTTCTTCGTGCCTGGCGCCGACACCGGCTGGGCTGCGGTCGAGCGCGGCTGCCTCACCGCCCCGTTGCCGGCCCCGCCTGCCTGCGTCTGGGGTTTGCGACGCCGGCTCTTGCCACGCCGCCCCTTAGGAAAGTTGCGCAGCAGATCCCGCGCGAGCGCGGCGGGCTTGCGTGCCATCCGGGTCCGAGCCCCGCGTAGGGCCTCCTCGGCCTCCGGCGTGTGCGCCAGCGCGGCGGCCAGGAGGGCTGCGGACAGACGCCGGTCCTCCTTGCGCGTCGCATGTACGAGCCGCCGGGCATTGCGTGCGTGCGCACCACCACTCGAATTGACGAGGAGGCCAAGCAGCCGCTTCGTCTCCGGCCAGCGCTGGATCGCATACTCCTCGTGCACCTCGCGCGTGTATTCGGCCAGCCGCCAGATCCATGCGTTGGCCTCGTCCCGGCGACCGATGCGCCGCTCGGCGAGCGCCTGGAGCATGATCTTGACGCCTTCGCGGCGCTCGTCGCGCGGCCAGCCGGCCATGATGTCGACGGCGGTGTCGAACGCCTCGGCGTCGCGCGATGCCGCGATCTCCTGCAGCGCGCGCAGACGCAGCTGGGCGTTGCGGTTGCGCTGCACTGCGGTGAGCAGGAAGCGCCGCTTCAGCTCTCCGCCGCGATCGAAGTGAAGCATCGCCTTCGCCCGCCGCCAGCCGTTCGGGGCCACGCGCGCGCCTGCGAGCGCGGCCCAGACGTGCTGCTCCCCGTAATCGAGGTGATCGACCGCGATCCGCCACAGCTCGCGTTCGAAGACCTCCGCCCGCCGGTCGGGATCCGGCGTGACCGGCAGCACGCGGCGTTCCACTCGGACGCGCCTCCCCCGGCCCCGTCGCACCGGCCCGACGACGATCGCTCCGCCGCGATAGACGTCGCGGTCGAGCAGCGAATGCAGCGTCACCACCGGATCGTCGTGCTTGGTGGCAGGGTGGACGAAGTCGACCACGATCCCCGCCTCCTTGCCCGGATGCCTTCGGGTCACGCGCCCGACGCGCTGCTGGTAGATGCGCTTGGAGGCGGTCGGGGCAAGGTGCATGCAGATCGTCGCCCGAGGCGAGTTCCATCCCTCGGCGAGCAGCTGCGCATTGATGAGTACGTCGATCTTGCCCGACTCATAGTCGGCGAGGATCCGAGCGAGCTGGCGCTTCGGCGTCTCGCCCGAGACTGCCTGCGCCTTCATGCCCAGCTCCCGGAAGGAGTGCGCGACGTTGTAGGCGTGGCGCACGCCGGCCGTGTAGACGACGCCGGGAACGCCGTTGAAGCGAGTCTTGTAGAGGTCGGCGATCGCCATGTTGAACGGCGTCTGGTCAAGCAGCTCGGCGAGCATCTCCTGGTCGAACTCGGTGTCTACTTCGCCCCTACGGAGTGGAACCTTGGCGATCGTGCGGACGCCCGGGCCAGGCGGGATCCGGATGCAGCGCAGCGGCGCGATCACACCGCGGCGGGCCGCCTGGGCAAGGTCGAAGCGCGAGGTCTGCGTCGGGAAGAGGTCCGTGACGTGACGGGCGATCAGCGCCCCGGTCGCGGTCATGCCGACGAACACCGGCCCGGCCCAGCGCCGGATCGCGGCTGAGGTCTTCTCGCCGAGGGCCGTGTGCGCTTCGTCGCAGATGACGATCGTGTAGGCATCGGAGACCCGGCCGGCGTTGCGTACGAACCACTGGTATGTCTCGACCGTGACAGGACCGTTGGCGGAGTCGCGACCGTCGAGCAGCGCGGGGCTGATCCGCTTGGAGTAACCACGGTCGCGAAGCTCGCCGTGGAACTGGTCGACGAGGTTGCGCCGGTGGGTGAGGATCAGTACCCCACCGGTCCGCGACGCTTCGACGAACCCGAGCGCGGCCACGGTCTTGCCTGCGCCGGTCGCGTGCTCGAACCAGAATCGCCGCGCGGCGTTCGGGTCCTCGGGCTGTTCGTCGATCACGATGTCGGGATCGACGTCCTCCTCGTCCTGCCAGTCCTGAGGCTCCTCGTCGGGCTCGTCCTCTTCATCTTCGAACTCCTCGTCCTCGTCCTCCTCACCGGGGATCGCAGACGAGGCGAGCTCCGGCAGCTCGGCCGGAGCCACTGGAGCGCTGCCGTTCCCGCTGCCGTTCCCGTTCGATCGCTGCGCCTCCGCCAGCAGCGCGGTCAGCGTGCCGGAAAGCGCATCGACCTGGTGGGCGGAAAGAACCGTGCCGTCGACGAGGCGTGGCTCCTCCTCCGAGAGCAGACGCTCGAGTCCGAGCAGCAGCGCGAACCGCCGGCGCCACTCGATCGACGGTTCCTTCGTGCCGGCATCGAGCTCGGCCAGCGCCGCGTCGAGTGCACGTCGGCGCGCCGATCCCGGGGCGAGTGCCTCAGCGGCGGTCTCACCTTCGTAAATGAATCGCTCGCGCGTGAATTCTTCGGCACGCGCAACTGCGGCAGTACTCGGAAGTGGGGTGTAAGCACCCATGCAATATTGGAAGGTTGAGTCTGGAATGCGAACCGCAGCGGTGCGTCGTAGCGGCTCAGCCAGTGCCCGGGACAACAGCCGGGGACGAGGAAAGACCCTCGGTAAGCGGACCCCCTCGCCGGTGTCGACGAAGAGGATACCGGGTATCTAAGCAGATCGGTAAACATGCGTGCCGAGGAGGCGCCGACGCGGCCGTCATATGCGAAGCTGTCGCTCATGCTGATGCGAGCCGGGATGGTCGGTGTCATGGCCGCCGCCGCGCTCGCCGGATGCGCCGGCCAGACGCGGAGCGCTGCTCCCGACCATGCAGAGGTGGTGGCCGCGTTGAGCGGGTCTCCGGCGCCGCTGGCGGCGCTTCATGCACAGCCGAACCGGCTCCTCGATGGAGGCGTGAGCGGGTTCAGGTCCCTGCTCGCAGGCCTGCATGGCTACCCCGTCGTCGTGAACGAGTGGGCATCGTGGTGCACGGACTGCGTGTCCGAGTTCCCTGCGTTCCAGCGCGCGGCCGTAACCTATGGTCGCCGGGTGGCGTTCGTGGGCGTGGACGTCGAGGACCGAAATTCCACGGCCGCGGCCTTCCTGCGCCGCTTCCCGGTCACCTATCCAAGCTACGTTGACCCCAATCAGCGGATCGCACAGATGATCGAGGCGAGCGGCCTTTACCCGCAGACGGTGTACTTCAGCCGCCGGGGCAAGTTCGTATACGACCACCCGGGCCCATACACGAGCGCGGCTTCGCTCGACCAGGACATCCGGCGCTACGGGCTGCAATGACCGTCGTGTCCCCCTACGAGATCCGTAGAGCCCGCGGCGAACAGGAGTACGCCGACCTGCTCGACCTTCGCTACGAGGTCTTCTGTGTCGAGCAGGGCGTGCCACGCCACGAGGAGGTCGACGGGCGCGACCGCGGCGCAGTTCATCTTGTGGCGGTGCGGGACGAGATTGTGTTCGGGACCTGCCGCCTGGTGTTCGTTGGCACGACAGTCCAGTTCAGCCGCCTCGCAGTGCGCAAGTCGGCACGTCGTCAGGGGATCGCCACCACGCTGCTGGGGGAGGCCGACGCCGAGACCCTGGCCGGCGGCGCTCGCAGGCTCGTGTTACACGCGCAGACCTATGCCCGCGAGTTGTACGAGCGCGCCGGCTACCAGGCTCGCGGTCGCATCTTCGTCGAGGCCGGAATCGAACACGTAGCGATGGAGAAGACGCTGTGATCGCGCGCCTCGCGCCGGATGCAAGTCCGGGGTGCACGTGGAACGGCCAGCTTGCCTGAGGTCAGGGTCGACCCGCTGACCGGCCAGCGCACGATCGTCGCCGGCCAAAGCCCCACGGGATGTTCGCCGCCAGGCGAACTCCCAATGGGGCGAAGCCCCACGCCGGCCGAGCCGATCGACCCGAGTACTGACCCGTTCGCGGAGGGTCACGAGGATCGGACCGCGCCCGAGCTGTACGCGGTGCGTCCACATGGCGGCCCCCCGAACTCGGGTGGGTGGATCGTCCGCGTCGTACCCAGCGCATGTCCCGCGCTGAGCTCGGACTCAGCCGAGCCTGAGCGTCAGGCCAACCCCGACCTGTTCTGGGCCGGCCCCGCGCTCGGCTCACACGAGGTCATCATCAGCGCGCCCGATCCAGTCACCTCGCTCGCGCAGCTAACCGTCGAGCAAGTGTCGGTCGCGATGGAGACGTGGCGCGTTCGGATGCGCGCTCACCCCGATGCAGCCTGCCTGCACCTGATCGTCAACGAGCGACCCGAAGCCGGCGCAGCAATCGCTCATACCCATGCACAGCTCTACGCGTTCGAGTTCGTCCCGGCAATGATCGCTCGCGAGCGTGAGCGCTTCGGCGCCTACGCCACTCGCACCTTGGGCAGCAACCTGCTTGCCGACCTGGTCCAGGAGGAGGTGCGTCGGCGCGAGCGGATCGTGGCGATCGACGGCGAGGCGGTATTGATGTCGCCCTACGGCGCGCGCTTTCCGTTCCAGCTGCTGCTCGCGCCTCGTGCTACGCGAATGCGCTTCGAGGACGATGGTCCGATCGCTGCGTCGATGTTGCATGACGCGCTCGGACGCCTCACCCGCCGCTTCGGCTCCAGCCCACCGCTCAATCTCTGGGTTCGCACCGCGCCGAGCGGCGCTGAGCACTTCTGCTGGCGGATCGACATCGTTCCGCGCTTGACGCACATCGCCGGTCTCGAGCTCGGCGCCGGCGTGAACCTGAACACCGTCGCCCCCGAGCAGGCGGCGGCGGAGCTACGGGAGATCTAACCGCAGCGAGAATGCGGAGCACGTTCACCACCGTCCGCCCCCGCCCGCGGCGCACCACTCGCGTCGATGACTCACACCCGCACGACAGTCACGGTTAACGTCGCTCGAAGCTCCGGATTGCGGACCGTGAAAACGCGGACGTGTTAGGATCCCGGCGCATGGGGGGTCGCCTTGATCCGAGTTGGGCACGCGAGCATCAAGACGGCTGTCATGAATGACAAACACGGTCGGTTCCACGGTCGGACACGGTCGGTTCCACGCCCGGGTAACTTTGACCATACGCGTTGTACGATCGTCATCCAACCAGTAATTCAAGGAGCAACAGTTGATTGATCGCATCCGACAGGAGATTCAAGAGCGGCTCGAGCAGGTGCTCGCAGAGGCTGAGAAGCTGCGTGCCGCGCTCGCCGCGCTAGACCCGCGTGAACGGCCCAAGGTGACGAGCTCGCGGGCACGTTCGACCCCGGCACGTAAGCCGCGCGCCGCCGCCGCGAAATCGGCGCGCCCGGCACCCACTGCCGCGAAGCGAGCGCCCGCGCGCTCCGCATCCGCCGCGTCGACCAGCTCCCGTACCGCGCCAGGCGCGACCAAGACCTCGGTGCTTTCAGCGCTCCAGAAGGGTGGCGCGTTGACGGCCGGAGAGGTTGCAGCTGCGACCGGCCTCGGCCGTGGCACTGTCAGCACGACTCTGTCCAAGCTCGCCAAGAGCGGCGTGGTCGTCAAGGCCGAACGCGGCTACCGGCTTCCGGATGGCGACGGCGCGAAGGCAACCTCGGCAAGCGGGTCGTAGTCGTAAGGACTGCGTCTGCAAGCGGGTCGTACTCGTAAGGACTGCGTCTTTCTGACACACCTCGGGGGCCGGTGGTCCTACAGGATCCCGATCTCCGAGTTGTCGCCGACCAAGAAGCGGAACGCGCGGGGCTGGCGCTCGTCGCGTCCGATTGTGACGTTACGACCGAGGAGCGAGGACTCCATCCGGCCGGCCAGATCGTGCACCGACGATCCAGCCAGCAGGATGGAGTGCTCAACCTCAGCGTTGCGAATCTGGCAGTTCTCGCCGATCGCGGTGTAAGGGCCGATGTAGCAATCGGTGAGCAGTGCGCGCGCGCCGATGATCGCGGGGCCGCGCACGGTCGTGCGCTCCAACCGCGCACCCGCCTCGATCACCACCCGCCCGTCGACCTGTGAATCGACGAGCTCACCCTCCATCCGCCCCTCGATCGTGTCGAGGACCAGCCGGTTGGCCGCCAGCATATCCCCGAGGCGTCCGGTGTCCTTCCACCACCCTTGCACGATGTGAGGCTCCACCCGCATCCCCTGGTCGACGAGGTACTGGATCGCGTCGGTGATCTCTAGCTCGCCGCGCCCGGACGGTTCGATCGCGCGCGCGGCGGCGTGGATGCAGTCGGTGAACATGTACACGCCGACGAGGGCGAGGTCGGTCTTGGGCTCGGCGGGCTTCTCCACCAGGCGCACGACCTTGCCGTCAAGCAGCTCGGCAACGCCGTACTGCTCGGGATCGGGCACGGGGGTGAGCAGAATCAGTGCGTCGGGCCGGCCCGAGCGAAACGCGGCCACCAGATCCTCGATCCCTCCCTGCAGCAGGTTGTCTCCGAGGTACATGACGAACGGGGCCGTGCCTAGGAACGGCTCGGCCGTCAGCACCGCGTGCGCCAGTCCGAGGGGCTGATCCTGGACGATGTAGGTGATGGTTACCCCGAAGCGCTCGCCGTCCCCGGTCGCAGCGCAGACCTCATCTCCGGTCTCCGGCGCGATGATGATCCCAACCTCCCGGATGCCCGCCCGCGCCATCGCCTCGATGCCGTAGAACAACACCGGCTTGTTGGCAACCGGGACGAGCTGCTTAGCACTCGTGTACGTGATCGGGCGCAGGCGCGTGCCTTTGCCGCCCGACAGGATGAGTCCTTTCAAAGCTTGCATCGCTTCGCGGAGCGTACTCCGCCCGGGCCGGGCGTCAGTACGTGCCGCCAAGCTTGCGGTGATCCCAGCTTGCCGTGCGCTGAGTGACGAACTGCATTGCAACTCGCTTGCCTGCCTGGCGGCGCACGGCCTCCAACATCTCGTCGCCGCTCGCGCGGGTGTAACGCCGAAGCAGCTCGGCGCCGACCTCGGTGACCAGCTCGATCTCGCGGTGGATCTCGGTCCGAGCCTCGATCATCACTCCGCGCAGCTCGTCGTAGCGCTCGCCGTCCTCGAGTTGGAGCGTTGACCGCGGATCTCGCTCGAGGTTTCGCACCTTCTGCGACTTGGCGAATGTCCACGCCCAGATCTCCTCCCCCCGCACGACGTACCAGAGGGGCATCAGGTGAGGCCATCCTTGCGGCCCGTTGGTCGCGCAGATGACGGTTCGCTGCGCGTCGAGGAAGGCGGCTATCTCCTCACCGCTCATGGTGATCTGATCGCGGCGGCTCACAGAGGGACGACCTACGGCACCGGGGAGAAATGGCTCACAGATCCGACCTACGGCACCGGGGAGACTTCTCCCGGGGAGAACTCTTCTCCCTGGGAGAATTCTTCTTCCTCCGCGGAGAACTCCTCCGGCGTGACGGCGGGCTCGAGCGCCGACGCGGTCGCCTGGGCCGCGACGCGCACAGCCTCTCGCGCATCTGCGGGCTCGAGTACGACCGCGTCGCCCGCTTCCTTGAGCACCTCGCGCACGAGCCAGTCGACTCCCGCGAATCCGAGCTCGACGACGACCGCACCGTCCTGCAGCTCCTCGGCCACGCGCCGCTCCTCGCGCGCCCACCGGGCCCTGTCGGGCGAGACCCATACACGAGCCCGCCGCGAAGCGGGCACCTCGCCGGTCCTCGGCCAGCCGGCGACGTCCGCGGCCGGGTCGACGTCATGGCGGGGCTCGAAGCTCTGCGGCTCGACATGGGCCGACTTGATCCGGTCGAGCCGGAAGTGACGAACGCTCTCGCGCGCGAGGTCGTAGCTGGCGACATACCACCCCTCGCGGCCGTTGATCAGCGCGTAGGGCTCCACGGTGCGCGACGTGAACTCGTCTTCGTTCTCCTTGTAGTACTCGAACGAGAGCAGCCTCCGGGACGCAATCGCGCGCGAGACCACCGCCACGATCTCGGCGTCGTCCCCACCCGCCGAGGCGACCTGAAGCCCGTCCTCGATCGGATCCTCGCCGAGCGCGGCCACCACCTTCTTGCGCACCGAGGCGAGTGACCCTTCGGGGATATGCTCGCCGATGAGGTCGATCGCGGCAACGAGCGCCTTCGCCTCGACCGGCAGGAGCCGGGCCGGTCGAGCGAATGAGTCCCCGTACGGTTCAGGGTCGACCTCGATCGTGCCGTCGGGGCCGATCTCGGCGTACAGGACGTACGTCCCGGCGCCGAAGTTGACGACGTTCAGCACCGAGACATCCTCGTGCAGCTCCTGCTCTGAGATCTTCAGCCGCTCGCACAGCTCGTCCGTGCGCAGCTTGCGCCCGGCACGCCCCGCTTCGATCAGGATGCTGGCGAGCGTCACCAGCCGAGCGAAGCGCTCGGGACGTATCGTCGCGTCCTGATGGTGGCCGTTGGACTCGGCCGGCTCGGAGCCGGCGACAAGCGCTCCTTCCGGATCCGCCCCTGCCGGCTCGGTGGCGACGGGCAATGCCGGTGGATCACCGGTGTGGCGCCGCACCAGCCGCACCACCCGCTCGCGCAGCGCCTCCGCGAGCTCCGGAGGCCCGACGATTCGTGCGTTCTCGCCGAGGCCGAGCACCCACGCGATCAGCTGCCGCGCGTTGGAATACTGAGTGACGAAGACGCGATCCGAGCCGACTGTCGGCCTGATCTCCCCGTAGCGGCCGAAATGACGCTCGATCTGCCAGGCGATCCGCTCGCTACACCAGATCTCGGCGGTCCCGATCGGATCGCCGAACTGCCAGTCGATCCGGTCGGCGTATACGCGCGGGTCAAAATCGGTCGGCCGTTGAAAATCGTGCTCGGCCTTGGTCACGTACGCGACCTTGCCGCGGATCCGCGAGAGCCTGAAGACACGGATCGCGTCTCGCTCATGCGCACCGCCGACGAGGTAGAACTGGCCGCCCTGGTAAAGCAGCTGGTACGGGTCGACACGACGCGTACCGACGTCGTCGCGCTCCATCGTGTAGTACTCGAACGCGATCGTCTTACGGCGGAAGATCGCCGTCTCGATCTTCGCCAGACGCTGCGAGATCTCGTGCCCGCCGGCCGCGCCAGTGATCCCGAGCGCGACGGTGCGCTGTTCGGGCGCGAGCAGCGGGCTCGGACGCCCCCAGGAGATCTGCTGCAGCGCCAGGCGCAGGGGCTCCGCGTAGGCGAACTCACCGTCGAGCAGCTGCAGCGCAGTGTTGAGCGCCGCAAGCTCCTGGTCCTCGAACGCGATCGCGGGAAGGTGGAAGTTCTCGGGTGGCAGCGAGTAGTTCTCCTGCTCGACGAGGCCGTCGATCGGCTTCTCGACCGCGAGCTGGATCCCCAGCGCCTCGAGCTCGGAGCGGTCGGCGTAGAACCGGCGCGCGAAGGCGTCCTCGTTCATGACGCTGTATCCCTCGACGTCGCGCCTGATCTCGGGCGCGGTCACAGGTCGGCGCTCCGCCATCAGGTACGAGATCAGCGAGAGCTGGCGGATCAGCTTCTCGGTGTCCTTGGCCATTGCACTCACTGTAGTAGCGCGCGTGCGCCGGTCGTCTCGCGTGCCCTACACCCGTTCGCAATTTGCGTAGATTTGGAGCCAAGCCGTCACACGGACGCTCAGCCAAGCCTAACCGGGGCCAGGCGGTTCAGTGAGTCCCCGGGCGTTCAGCCCGGCTTATGCCGCTTTGCGCTCCGCCTCGGCTCGCGCGGCGAAGTATGCGCCGCCGCCGATCCCCTTGTCGAAGGACGACCACTGCTCTCCGGCGGGGAGCTCCTTCTCGATCCTGTCGAAGCTCCCGAGGCGACCGCCGAGGTTGTCGACCATGTGTACGAGCGTCGCCTCGCGAGTGCACGGGACGACCGGGCTCCCGTGCTCCAGCGAGCCGTGATGACTGAGGATGATGTGGACGACCGCCTGCGCCAACTCCGGCGGAAACCCTTCGAGCCGCTCGATCGCGCGGCGCACCCGGTAGTAGCCGAGCGGTATCTCGCCCTGAAGACGGCCGGCGTCGGACATCTCGATCGTCCCGCCCGCCATCCGGTAGGCCTCGAGCTTGCCGATGTCGTGCAGCAGGGCGCCCGTGACCGCTACGTCGCGGTCGACGCCGGGGAAGGTAGCCGAGATCGCGCTCACCGCCTGCGCCACCGTCAGGCAATGTTCGAGCAGGCCGTGGCGGTAGGCCTGGTGGTAGTACTTGGCCGCCGGTGCGTCCCGGTACGCGGCCCAGGTGGGCGAGCCCTCGCCGAACACGAGCCCAAGCAGCCGCCGCAAGTGGGGATTCTGAATCGTCGCGAGCAGGCCGCGCAGGTCGGCCTCCATCTGCTCGGGGCTGCGCGGTGGCCCATCGAGGAGGTCGTCGGCGTCGTACTCCCCGTCGGCGGCGGCCCGGAGCGCCTGCAGGCTGAGCTGAGGCCCGTAGCGGGGATGCACCGAGTAGCGCCCGCTGACGTGGACGACCTCACCCAGACCGCACACCTCGCGCACGTGTGGCACCTCGTCCCAGACCATCGCCTGGACGCTGCCGGTGCGGTCGCCGAGTGCCAGCTTCAGGTACTCGGCGCCGTCTCGGCGCCGGCGAACTTCGACCTGGCGCACGAGGAGCGGCTGTGCGATATCGCATCCGTCGATGAACTCCCTGACCTGCATCGGGTGACGAAGATAGAGTGGGCCGCGGACGGTTATGAAACGCACCGCGCTCGTCACCGGAGGTACCGGCGGCCTCGGGGCCGCGGTCGTCGCGCGCATGCTCGCCGACGGCTGGCGAGTGGTCGTCCCGTGGGTCGCCGAGCACGAGCTCGAGCGCGTGGAGCGCGTCCCCGGCCTCGAGCTCGTGCACGCAGATCTGTTCGATCCCGAGGCCGTCCGGACCGTCGTCGCGGCCGCCGCGAGCGACGACGGCGCGCCGCTGTGGGGAGTGGTCAACCTCGTGGGCGGCTACGCGGCAGGCGGAAGGGTGCACGAGACGCCGATCGACGAATTCGAGGCGCAGTTCCGAGTCAATCTTCGCCCGACATACCTCGTGACCCAAGCGGCGCTCCCACACCTACTCGCCGGCGGCGGCGGATCGATCGTGTGCGTCGGCACCCGCGCGGCGCTACGGCCGTTCCCGGGTGCCGCCGGCTATGTGTCCTCGAAAGCGGCGGTGATCGCCTTCGTGAGCGCCCTCGCGGTCGAGTACCGCGACGACGGTGTCCGCGCCAACGCGATCGTGCCGAGCGTGATCGACACGCCGGGTAACCGCGCCTCGATGCCGAACGCCGACTTCGACCGCTGGGTCAAGCCGGCCGAGATCGCCGGGGCGATCGCGTACCTGCTCTCCGACGACTCCGTGGCGACGAGCGGCGCCGCGGTGCCGGTGTACGGGCGGGCGTAGGGCGGCGGCACGCCCGCGCCCCGGCGACCCTGCCTATAGCATCCAGGCCCTTATGGAACGTAAGTGGTGGACGCTGATCGTCGTCTGCACGGCGACGTTCATGCTCCTGCTCGACATCACGATCGTGAACGTCGCGCTGCCGAGCATGGCGAAGGACCTGAAGGCGAGCTTCTCCGAAATCCAGTGGGTGGTCGACGCGTACGCACTCACCCTCGCCTCGCTGCTGCTGACGGCGGGGGCGCTCGCCGACCTGATCGGACGCCGGCGCGTCTTCATGGTCGGCCTCGTCCTGTTCACGCTCACCTCGTTGCTGTGCGGCCTGTCCCCCAGCGCCACCTTCCTGATCATCGCGCGCGGCGGCCAGGGCATCGGCGGAGCGATCATGTTCGCCACGTCGCTCTCGCTGCTGGCGCAGGAGTTCCAGGGGCGCGAGCGGGGTACCGCGTTCGCGGCCTGGGGTGCGACGATCGGCGCCGCGGCGGCGGTCGGACCGCTGGTCGGGGGCGTGCTGACGCAGGCCTTCGGGTGGGCGTCGATCTTCTACCTGAACGTGCCGATCGGAATCTTCGCGGTCGTGCTGACCCTGACGCAGGTCGCGGAATCGCGCGACCCCACCGGCACCCGCACGGACTGGGTCGGGACGGTCACGTTCACGGCGGCGCTGTTCATGATCGTCTTCGCCGTAATCGAAGGCGACACGAAGGGCTGGGGAAGCACCGAGATCGTGGCGCTGCTGATCGGCGGAGCCGCCGAGCTCGCAGTCTTCATGGTGGCGGAGTTCAGTGAGGACAACGCCATGCTCGATGTCTCGCTGTTCCGCAAGCCCTCGTTCACCGGCGCAGCGATCGTCGCGTTCGCCGTGTCCTGCTCGATGTTCGCGATGTTTCTCTACCTCACGCTCTACCTACAGACGATCCTCGGCCTCTCACCGCTCCAGACCGGCCTCCGGTTCTTGCCGGTCACGGTGCTCTCGTTCTTCGTCGCGGCGGCATCAGGCAACCTCTCGACGCGGGTGCCGATCCGCATCCTGCTGGGAGTCGGGCTCACACTCGTCGGCGTGGGTTTGCTGCTGATGCGCGGCCTTACCGGGCACTCGCATTGGACAGCGCTGCTGCCGGGGTTCATCGTCGGCGGCGCCGGCATCGGCCTGGTCAATCCCGCCCTCGCCTCGACCGCGATCGGAGTAGTCCCGCCACAGCGGAGCGGGATGGCGTCGGGAATCAACACGACCTTCCGCCAGGTCGGGATCGCGACCGGCATCGCGGCCTTCGGTGCGGTCTTCCAGACCGTGATTTCGAGCCACCTCGCCTCGAGCCTCGCAGGCACGCCGGGCGCCACCAACAGCGGCCAGCTCGCCAGAGCAGTGGCCGGAGGAGAGGCGCCGAGCGTGTTGCACGCCGTGCCGGCAAGTCTGCGACCGCAGGCGACCCGGATCGTCCACAGCGCCTTCGCCGGCGGCCTGAACGAGATCCTGCTGATCGCTGGGATCGTGGCGCTCACAGGCGCCGTACTCGCCGTCGCCTTGGTCCGGGGTAGCGACTTCATCGGCTACGGATCCCTTCCGTGACACCTCAAGCACGACTCCGACCAAACCGATGACAAAGCAATGATTCAGCCGCTGTTCGAGCACCGTCTGACCTTGGCAGGCTACGAGACGCGCGTGCTCGAGCTCGAGGGCGACGGCGCGCCGATCGTTCTCTTCCACGGCTACGCGGACAGCGCCGATACGTGGCGCCAGACACTGGCGCTGCTCGCGCGCCAGGGACGCCGAGCGATCGCCGTCGACCTGCCGGGCTTCGGCACCGCCGACGAGCTCCGGCAGGACCCGATCCTGCCCCAGCTCGACGATTTCGCGGCCGACGCCGTCGCTTACCTTGGGGGTCGCCGCGGCCGGCGCGTGATCGCTGTCGGGAACTCGCTCGGCGGCTGCCTGGTCCTGCGCCTCGCTGAGCGCCACCGGGAGCGGCTCGCCGGCGTCATCGCCGTGGCTCCGGCCGGGCTCGAGATGTCACGCATGCTGCACCTGATCGAGCGCGACCCGATCCTGAGCTCGATCCTCGCGCTGCCCGTGCCGGTTCCGAGCGTCGTGGTGCGGGCGGCGGTGGCCCGCCTATACCTTCAGCTCGCGTTCGCGGCCCCCTCCTCGGTGGACCCGCGGATCGTCGCGACGTTCACGCGGCACCTGCGCCACCGCGCCACCGCGGCGCGTTACCTCGAGACCGCCCACCGCCTCATGCCCGAGCTCCATGATCCGTTCGAGCTCGAGCGGATCAGGTGCCCGGTGCTGCTGGTGTGGGGCGATCGCGATCGCCTCGTGTTCGCCCGCGGCGCCCAGAAGCTGCTGGAGGCCGTGCCGGACGCACGGCTCGAACTGCTGACCGGAATCGGCCATTGCCCGCAGGTTGAGTCACCCGACCAGTTCACGAGGATCCTGCTCGACTTCACCGGCAAGCCGGTCGCCGAAGCGGCGTGAACCGACTCCGCGCGGTGCAACCCGCGCTCCCCGGCGCCCGGAGCCCGGCTCCGCCGCCTACAGCCCCGGCGGGTGGCGCGCCACGAACGAACCGCCGTCGTCGGCGCTGTGGTTCGTCCACCGCGAGCCGTACTCGGCGAGCGCGACCGTGTCGAATCTGAGCCCGGCTACATACATATACACGTGGCCGTTGCTCGCAAAGATCGTGACCCACTTCCCGGGACCCGGGTCGCCGTAGCTCATGAACTGCCCGGAAACCTCGGTCGTGTTCAGCAGATGGGCCGCCGCCAGCACGAAGCTGACCGAGCCTGAGCAGTCATATGCGTAGTCCTCGAACGCGCCGTGGCCCCCACCCCAGAGGTACTGGAGCCGCGCAATCTGGTTGCCCGCGTTGATGATCTCCTGGACCGCCGGCGGCGCGCCGATCGGAGCGACGGCCAGGCCGGCCGGGGTCAGCGTGGCCACATTCGGGTTGGGGGAGATGCCACTCTGAGCGAGCTCCTGCTCGACCTGTGCGTTGGACATCGGCTGCGCCGAGCTGTCGCCTCTGCTCGTGCTCACGCTCACCTGGGCGGGCTGATCCGCAGCAGCCACAGCGGGGGTCGCACCGGCGACCGGCTCGACGACCTGCGGGTGGGCCTGCAGAGCGAGCTGGCTTTGGCTCGAACCGCCGGCACCCGCCCCCTGCTGGAGCTGTCCACACCCGGCAACCGACGCGGCCACGATGCCCAGAATCATCAGACGAGCGCGCACGACGCGGGATTATTGCGCGCGCTCGCCGCTAACGCCACCGGTCGCGCCGTTGCCGCAGCGAAGCTGCAGGCGGTAACGACGATGTAACGGCCTGGTAACGCCCTGGGGCGAGACTGCCCGCCATGCACTCGAACCAGACAAGGAACTTCAGGGGACGGGACTTGGATGGCACCGGCGGGGCGGCCGGTCGGGACGCGGGCGCACCACGCGGCACGGCTTCCAGGGGCTGGGGTATCCCTGGAAGCCGTCCGCGTAAGAGAACTTAGGGCTGGTGCAGAGAAGCTTAGGGCTGGGGCAGAGGGGCGGTCGGGTCCGGATCCGGGGGGAAACGGAACCGGCCCGCCCCTCCAACCGGTTCAGTTAACGCCGGCGTGGCGAAGGACCGAGCTGAGTCCGAGGGAGCGCGCCGAATCGACCGCCTCCTCAGTCAGTTCGGCTGCGCGTGCCATGTCTGTGTCGAGCCCGCGTTCGCGCAGCGTGCGGGCGTACTCCAGCTTGGTGCGCGCCGTCCAGGCACGGGATCCGAGCGCCCGTTGCGCGGCAAGCGCGTCCACGAAGCATCCCTGTGCTTGCTCGATGTCCCCCACGCAGGCGTGCAGCAGACCGAGGTAATGCGCAGCCGACCCGAGCCAGGACGACCCCATGTCGACGTAGCGATTGCGATACGGTGCCAGCATCGGGATCAGGCGCGCCGCCCGCGAGCGATCGCCCAGGCTCGCGGCCGCGGCGGCTCCCAGCGAGATAACCGGCAGCCACGCGAAGTCGTAAGGCACATCCGCGAGGTCGCAGGACATCAGGCGCTCGTACGGGGCGCGAGCCTCTGCTTCCCGACCCGACTCGGTGTAGATCGTCGCCAGAAGCGCCTGTGTCAGCAACGGGATCGTGCGACTTCGGCCTGCGCGCCGCGGTGCAGCGGTGCCGATCGCCTCAGGGAGCTCGTCCAGCCTCCCCTGGTGCATGCGGATCACGAACAGCTGCGCGGCGAACAGGTGGAAGGCATCGGGCTGACCCGCCTCCTGCCCGGCTTCGAAGCCCGCCAGGGCCAGCCTGTCGGCCTCGGCCAGCGATCCGGCGACCAGCTCTCGCTTGGCACGAGTGACAAGGGCATACCAGCTCAGGATCGGCTGACGCAGCCGGGCCGCGAGGCGGTGCTGGCGCTCCATGTGCAGGTCGGCGCCCGCCAGGTCACCGGCCTCCAGCGCCGAGTTGCCCCGGTGCGTCTCGCTGTAATAGATCAGGAGCGGGTCCTCGAGCTGGTGCGCGATCCTCGTCGCCTCTTCGGCGCTCGCGACCCGGTCCTCCACCGTGCTCGCGTGCGTAAGCGCCGTCACGCGCTGCGAGAGCACCACTGCGAGCGTTCCCGGATCCCCGACCTCGCGCGCCATCGCTACCGCTTCGTCGCTATGGCGGAGACGTAGCTCCCAGTCGCCGCTGAAGGTCAGCTCGACCGCAAGGTGAGCCAGCAGCCGGGCGCGAACCGCGCTCGGCGCCGGATCGTAGACCTCGAGCGCATCCTGGAGGCAGCGCACCCGCTCGTCGTCGACCTCGCCCGCCGAGCTGAAGAAGCCTCGGTTGTTGGCGAGCGCGGCGCGCGCGAGCAGCTCGGGATCGCCCAGCTCCAGCGCGCCCCGCGCACCTTCGAGGAGGGTGTCGCGGAAGGCGCGGTAGCCGGCCCGGAGCTGAGCCTCGCCGAGCGAGATCGTCACCTCCACGCGCCGGCGGACGCGGGCGCCGTCGTGGAACGTCTCGAGCAGCTCGAGCGCCTGGCGGTAATGGGTGAGCGCCTGGTCGTAGGCGAGCTTGACCTGCGCCTGGTCGCCCGCGCGGATCAGGTAGCCGATCGCCTTGTCCTCCTCACCTCCGGCCGCTTGGGAGTAGTGATACGCCAGCTCGTGCAGATGCTGCTCGGGCTCCCCCGCGTAGAGCTCCTCGAGCGCCTCCCCCACCTGGCGGTGGAGCCGCCCCCGCCGCGCGGCGGTGAGATCGGCGTACACCGCCTGGCGGACCAGCGCGTGGGCAAACGCGTACCGTCCGCGAAGGAGCTCGGACTCAACGAGGACCCGAGCGCGCACGCACTCGTCGAGCGCGTCCAGGAGGGTGTCGGGACTCGCGCCCGCGTCGGGGATCCGCTCGAGCAGCGGCAGCGTGACCGTCGGACCGGCGACCGCCGCGACGGTCAGGATCCGAGTGGCGTCCTCGGAGAGCCGCATCAGTCGGCGGCTGACGACCTCGCGCACCCCGTCCGGGATGCCCAGTTGCGCCAGGTCGAGCCCTCCAGCCGCGGCCGGCTCGCTGCCGGCCTCGGCGACGTGCCGGAGGATCTCGCCGACAAAGAACGGGTTGCCCTGAGTCTCCTCGTGAACCGCGCGAGCGAGCGAGCGGCGCTTAGGGTCGAGCGTGGCGTCGGTGGCGCCCGACATCATCGTCTCGACGTCGTGCTCGCTCAGCCCTTCGAGCGCGTGGCGCTCGATCCCCGGCTCGCGGCGGAGATCGGCGAGCATCTCGGTCAGCGGGTGCGGAGTGCCGCGCGTCAGGCCGGCGCTCGGCAGCTCGGTGTCGCGGAACGTGCCGACGACGCACACGGCCATGTCAGGCGGCGAGCGGACGAGGTGGCGGAGCAGCTGTAGCGTCGGCCGCGCGGCCCAGTGAAGGTCGTCGAGGACCAGCAGCACCGGCGCGCGCTCGGCGACGGCAGCCAGGAATCCGACGACGGCCTCGAACATCAGGTACTGGTCGAGCGCCGCGTCCGGCCGTGTCGGCGGCGTCACGTCCCCGAGCAGCTCCGTGAGCTCAGGCAGCACGCGCGCGAGCTCAGCCGCGCCGCGCCCCGCCTGCTCGCGCAGAAGCGCCGGCGTGGCGACGGCGACGTAGGCGCGCAGCGCCTCGACAAATGGCTGGAAGGCGAAGCCGACATCCTCGTCGCAGCGGCCGTAGAGCACGAGGCCGCCGTCCGCGTCCGCCCGCCTCGCGAGCTCACCGACAAGGCTCGTCTTACCGATCCCCGGCTCACCCGCGATCAGGGTCACACGACGGGTTCCGGCGCGCGCCCGCAGCCACGCGCCCTCGATTGCGCTGCGTTCGGCCTCGCGACCGACGAAGCGCAACCCTTCGACAGGCGCGAGCGCGACCGGGAGCGGCAGTCGCGGCGGGTCCAGGCCGGCGGCGTCGGAAGGCGGCGGAGCGGCGGGCTCCGCACCGGCCAGCAGGCGGGAATGGAGATCGCTGACGGTGTGCGATGGGGTCGTCCCAAGCTCGTCGCGCAGCAGCGTACGCACGCGCTCGTACGCGATCAGCGCCTCGGCCGTGTTCCCCTGCGCCGCGAGCGCCTCCATCAGCAGCGCGTAACCACCCTCACGGAAGGGCGCGCGCGTCACGAGCTCCCGTGCCGCACGCTCGGCCTCCCTCGTGCTCCCACGCTGGAGCTCGGCACGGGCTTCGAGCTCGAGCGCGCTGACCGCGAGATCGTCGAGATCGCGACGGGTGTCCTCGATCCACGTGCCCGTCTCGCCTGCAAGGAACGGCTCGGCGACCAGCATCGCTGCGGCCCCGGCTGCAGCAGCCGCGTCGGCTAGACGCCCATCCCGCAGCGCCCGCTCGGCGACAGCGACATCGGCGGCGGCCTGCTCGACATCGATCCACGCGTCGCTCGGCAGCTCAAGGCGCAGCTCGACCCGCCCGGTAAGGGCGTCGGGGCCGAACACTCGGCGGACGGCGCTGAGGAGCACGCGGAGCGCACCGTCGTGCTGTCCCCAGCTCGCCTGCGGCCAGATCGCCTCGATCAGCTCCTCGCGGCGCATCGGCCGCTCGCGGCGCAGGACCAGCAGCGCAGCGAGAACACGAGCCTGACGGCGCTCGAGCCGCTGCTCGAGCGGTTCGCCATCGAGGCTGACGCGAAGGCGCCCGCATAGCCAGATGCGCGTCGACATTCCCCTTGATTATCGGCGACCAGACGTGACGTCGGGTCGGCCGCGCCCAACCCGACAGACAGGGATGTAAGCTTCGAGCCCTCACGCCGGTCCTCGGACCGATGCGTAAACCTTAGTTTAGGGGAGTGGGTGTAGCAAATGAAAGTCCGGATGGTCTCGCTCGAGGACGGCATCACGTCATGCGGCTTTCGCAAGATGGCCGCGTTCGTCGCTGACCTGAACGCGGATACTCAGGCCTGCTACGTCACGACCAACCGCTATCGCGGGATCCGGAACGCCCTGTTCGGCGGCCTCGGGTCCGGTGGCGACCTCGATGATGACGAGGTCGACGAGGTCGCGCAGGAGCTCGCCGGCGCAGATCTGCTCGGGTTCTCCTCGATGACCGGATACGCCGACCTCACGCACCGGATCATCAAGCGCGTCCGTCTGCTGAACCCGTCCATCTACATGATCTGGGGCGGAATCCACCCGATCATCAACCCCGAGGACGCGATCACCGCCGACGTCGACGCGATCTGCACGGGCGAGGGAGAGTTTGCATTCGCGGAGCTGTTCGAATCGCTGCAGCAGGGACGCGACGACACCACCGTGAAGAACTTCTGGTTCAAGCGCGGGGACGAGGTGATACGGAACCACTTCCTCCCACTGATGACGGCCCAGGAGATGGAGTCGCTCCCGTTTCCCCTCTACCGCGAGAAGGAGAAGATCTACCGGACGGGACAGGGGTTCGACGACATTGGGCTCGGTGACTACGTCGCCAACGACGGCCTCAGCTATACGACACTGTGGTCGATCGGGTGCCCGTTCCATTGCACCTACTGCGGCAACACGAAGTTCATCGCCAACGACGCCAAGTACAAGCGCATCCGCCACCCGAGCGCGCGCTACATCGTCGACCAGATCAAGGACGCGCGGCAGCGCTTCCCACACCTGTCCCAGGTGAGCTTCCACGACGACAGCTTCATGGCCATCGGGTACGACCAGCTCGAGGAGTTCGCCGTTCTCTGGAAGGAAGAGCTCGACATCCCGTTCGCCGTCTACGGGGTGATCCCCAACTACGTCAAGCAGGACAAGTTCGAGCTCCTCACGTGGGCCGGGATGAACAGGATCCGGATGGGGATCCAATCAGGCAGCGAGCACATCCTCGACTTCTACAAGCGGCCCTCCCCACCAGAGAAGATCCGGGCTGCCGGGAAGGTGATCGGGAACTTCGCCCCCAAGTACCACCTGCCGCCCGCCTATGACCTGATCGTGGACAACCCGATCGAGACGCGGCAGGACGTGATCGACACCCTCCAGGTGATCTACGACATGCCGCGCCCCTACACCCTGTTCATCTACTCGCTCAAGGTGATCCCGAACACTGAGCTGGAGCGGCTGATCAAGGAGCGGGGAGTCGAAGTCGACAAGATCGACTCGAGCTTCTTCGTGATTCCGCCGCGGGTCGGCAACCTGCTGCTTTACGTCCTCTGCCTGGTCAAGCCGCCGCCGTGGTTGTGGAAGCGGCTGCTACGTCGCGTCCGAGCGAGCACCGAGCCCCAGCGCGTTTACCCCCGGCTCGGCCTGGTGCTGCGAACTCTGTACCTGGCCAGACGCGCACTCGCCCACTTCCGGCGAATGGACTTCTCGATTTTCCCCGGCTGGACCGGCTACGTGTTCTGGCGTCTCGGAATGGTCGGGCTCTGGCATCGGCGATTCAATCCGCGGCTGCCGCGACCCCAGCGTCCCGCCCGCCGGTACCAACCGGGACGCCCGACCTTGACCGTGGTTCCCCCCCAGCGGGTCCAGACCGCCGGAGACGAGTCCGAGCGATCAGCCGTCGGGGACGAATCCGGGCGGTGAGCGACGAGGTCCGCGACCGCCTGTTGGAGGCGTGGCGCAACGAGATCGTCGCCGGCAGCGTTTACGAGCTGATCAGCCGGCGGATGCCCGACCGCGAGCGGGACATCCTGCATCGCATGGCCGAGGCCGAGAGCGGTCACCGAGGGCGGCTGGAGGGACGGATGCGGGAGCTCGGCATCCCGATCCCCGAGCGCAGCTCGGTCAAGCTCTCTCCGTGGCTGCGGCTGCAGGCGCGGATCGCACCGATCGACCGGCTGCTTGCGGCACGCGAGGCGGCCGAGAACGAGGAGGTCGACGATTTCTACAAGCGATCGACCGGCGACCAGACCACGGACCGGCTGCTGCGCGACATCCGCAAGGAGGAGCGCTCCCACTCGCTCGCGGTCCAGGAGATCCGCGGCGGAGCCCCACCGGACCCCGAGCCGGCGCCGATCGGGATCCCCGGCGCCCAGCGCCGCCTGGACAAGATCCTCGGCCGCGAGAAGTGGCACTCGTCGGGCACGAGCTGGATCTCCGGCGCGATCTACGGTGCGAACGATGGCCTCGCCGCCGTGTTCGGGATTGTCGCCGGCGTCTCCGGCGCCACCGGGGGAAGCAGCTTCGTCCTCACCGCCGGGCTCTCCGGTGCCGTCGCTTCGGCGCTGTCGATGGCCACCGGCGCGTTCCTGGCCGAGCGCTCCGAGGTCGAGATGATGGAAGCCAACGTCGAACGAGAGCGCCAGGAGATCGCCGAGCACCCCGAGGAGGAGAAGGAGGAGCTCTCGCTCTTCTACCAGCTCAAGGGAATCGACGAGAAGACCGCCGACGAGCTCGCCGATCGCCTCTCCAAGAACCCCGACGCAATGCTCCAGGCGCTCGCCGCCGAGGAGTTCGGCACCGTCAAGAGCTCGGGCGACCCCAAGCAGGCAGCGGTCGCCGCCGGGATCAGCACCGGTCTCGGCGCAATCGTCCCGGTCATCCCTTTCTTCTTCGCCACCGGCACCGTCGCGATCGTGGCCGCGGCGATCGTCTCCCTCTTCGCCCACTTCCTCGTCGGCGCCGCAAAGTCGCTCGTCACGCTTCGCTCATGGTGGTCCGCCGGCTTGGAGATGACGCTCGCGGGGGCGATCGTCGGTGGGGCTATGTATGTGATTGGGCAGGCCTTTCCCACCTAGCGTCTCGCGGGCGGGTGGGGGCGCCCACCCTATTCGCCGAGCGCTTCCCGAAGCTCGCGTAGCTCGGTGCGGAGCGTGGCCAGTTCGGTTTCGAGTTTTGAGACCCGGTCGCCCAGGCCGTTGTCGATGGGCTCCGGCGCGGTGGCTTCTCGCTCTGGCGCGGTGGCTTCTCGCTCTCGCGCCGGGGAGTAGGCGATTGGTGAGAAGTTCGGGGTGACGTGTGCTGTCGCCTGGGCTGGAGCCTCGGCTTCGCCGTCATCGTCGGCTCGGAGCAGATGGATGAAGCGGTCCTCCTTGAGGCCGGGGCGGCGGGGTAGGCGGGAGACGTAGCCGCGGTCCGTGAGCAGCTGCAGCAGGCGTTCGACGTCTTCTAGCGACGCGATCCGGGCCAGCCGCTCGGTGCGCGCCTTCAGCTCGCCCGGCGTCTGCGCGCCGCGGAGCAGGAGCACGCACAGGATCGCCAGCTCGGCGTCTCCGAGACCGAGTCCCTCCTCGGCAAGGTGGCGGTACTTGATCGCCCGGCTCCCGGCCCCGCTGGCGAGCCTGGCGAGTCCCCGCCGGCTGAGTCGCTGCGCCGCCTCACGCACCGTGTGCTCGTCGTAGTCGAGGACCGGATCGCGGTTAGTCGACTGATTGCATGCGAGCCGGAGTGCATTGATCGACAGCGGATACGCATCCGGCGTCGTGCGCCGCTTCTCGATCAGGCAGCCAAGCACCCGCTGTTCAGGTGTAGTTAGCTCTGGCGGTCTCACCGCGCGCGAGGATAGCGAGGGAGCCCGCGGCGGCCCGCAGCGCGGAGAGCGACGGCGAGCAAGGCGGCCCGCAGCGCGGAGAGCGACGGCGACCCAACGCGAGCGTGCAAGACGCGTTGCAGATTGCGACTTTGCACGATTTTTCCTGTTACTCTCGACGGCCAAATAATGAGCCGAGTCGTCGAGCCATCCGTGGCCGGCGAGCGGGGGACCCAATGCGATCGACGAGATCGCTGGGGCGAATGGCCGCGTCACAGCGGCCTAGCGCAACGCGCGAGCCCGTCAGCTAACCCCGCAGGCTCTTGAGTCGTAGGAAGGGAGCCGTCGTGGAGAGCACGCGAGATCTCGGTTGCGCTGAGCTGTGGGCACGATCCCTGGAGCAGTCGCTCGCCCGTCGCGGCCGCCCCAGGCGCGCCTCGGTCGAGCTGTACCGCCTCAAGCCCGAGCGCGACCTTTCGAGCCCGCGCCCGCTGCGCGAGTCACTCGCCTACTGGCAGATTCGCCGTACGGCGGCCGACCGCGCCGCGATGCCTCTCT